>Ga0209652_1000097_pt1 | contig 69205 bp, 58 predicted proteins | sample SaaInl74LU_5_DNA_FD_184641 | JGI IMG/M metagenome (GOLD analysis project Ga0209652, IMG submission 184641) | Marine microbial communities from expanding oxygen minimum zones in the Saanich Inlet - ESP_74LU_5_DNA (SPAdes) (version 2) | ecosystem: Environmental > Aquatic > Marine > Intertidal zone...
TAAAGCCCATATCTTCGAGAGAAACGTTACCTGCGAGTACCATCAGGTCCGCCCAGGATAGGCTGCGTCCGTATTTTGCTTTAACAGGCCAAAGTAGCCGCCGAGCTTTGTCTAGGTTGGTGTTATCGGGCCAGCTATTTAATGGCTCGAAGCGCTGCTGACCGCCACCCGCACCGCCTCGACCGTCTGAAACGCGATAAGTACCGGCACTGTGCCACGCCATACGGATAAAGAACGGACCGTAATGACCATAGTCCGCGGGCCACCAGTCTTGCGATGTCGTCAGGACGTCACGGATGTCACTTTTAACCGCGGCGAGATCAAGCGCTGCAAAGGCTTCGGCATAATTGAACCCGGCACCATAGGGGTTGGACTCAGGACTGTGTTGGCGAAGCGGCGTCAGATCAATGCGCTCAGGCCACCAAAAGCTAGGCTCTTTAGCAAACGTATTTTCTGCAGTTGACGGCATGGACACCGCAGCCGCCATTGCTACCGCTGCTATTAATATTTTTTTCTTTCCAATCATGTCGACTTCTCCTTGGTATAACGTTCAAGCGAAATGCTCGATTGCTTCCCGAGCTAACGCCGCAACGGCGTTCTCTCTGTTTTATTTCAAACTCCAACATAAGCCACTAATGCGGCTAGCACCAATTGAATTAGTAGATAAAATCGATCGAAAATAGCGATAAGATCGGCGCAGGCGATAAATGCGACGGTAACTTTTAGCCTCGCAGCGTTCATGAGTAAGTAATGACACGCGCCGGGGTGCAGGTACACTGCCCATGACTACCGTAGTGACAGGTTTAACCATGGGATACGCCGCCACCTTTACACAATCAATTAATGATCCTGCCGGGTTTTGGCTCGACAAGGCAGGTCTCATCGATTGGATTACGCCTCCTTCCTGTGGCTCGGCCGAAGATGTCAACGGCATTGAGCGTTGGTACCCCGACGGTGTTCTCAACACGTGCTTTAACGCGATCGATCGACATGTTTTGGCCGGTAGAGCCGAGCAAGTCGCTATTTATTACGACTCACCGGTCACCGACGATAAGTTGGCGATTACCTATGCCCAGCTGCTTGAAAAAGTAGCACGGTTTGCCGGCGGGTTGCGTTCGCTGGGCGTTGAGAAGGGCGATCGTGTTGTTATTTACATGCCCATGATTCCCGAGGCGGTTATCGCGATGCTGGCATGCGCCCGCCTCGGAGCCATTCATTCGGTTGTTTTTGGTGGGTTCGTTGCCAGCGAGCTGGCGGCTCGCTTAGCCGACGCAGCGCCTAAGGTCATTGTCACAGCAAGCTGTGGTATCGAAGTAGATCGCGTCATTGAATACATGCCTATTGTTGATGAGGCGCTGGCTATCGTTGAGCAGCCTCCGCAGTCGGTGATCGTTTTCGAGCGACCGCAGTCAAATTACGTGGTTAAGCACGGACGAGATACCGACTGGGGTGACTTGGTAAAGCAATCAGAGCCTGCAGCCTGTGTTCCTGTTGCCGCGACAGATCCGCTTTATATTTTGTATACCTCTGGCACCACCGGAAAGCCAAAGGGTGTTGTTCGTGACAATGGTGGGCATGCCGTGGCTTTGACGTGGTCAATGACGGCCGTTTACGACATGGCGCCCGGAGAGGTTTTTTGGGCGGCGAGTGACGTCGGTTGGGTCGTCGGGCATTCCTATATTGCCTATGCGCCGCTGCTTGCCGGGTGTACCTCTGTGCTTTACGAGGGAAAGCCCGTCAGAACGCCTGATGCGGGTGCGTTTTGGCGAGTGGTGGAGGAATACCGCGTTAAGGTTCTGTTCGCAGCGCCCACGGCATTTCGTGCGGTGCGGAAGGAGGATCCAGAAGGCGCGCTGTTTCGCCATTATGATACGGGGAGCCTCGATGCGCTTTACCTTGCGGGCGAGCGACTTGATCCGCCGACGTATCATTGGCTTGCGGGGCTTACTCAGTTGCCGATTATTGACCATTGGTGGCAAACCGAAACGGGTTGGGCGATCGCGAGTAATCCTCGCGGGATAGAGAAAGGATTTCCGACAAAGGCGGGATCAGCGACGTTTCCATCTCCAGGCTTTCAAGTGCAGATCCTCGACGAGCAGGGGGTGGTGGTGCCGGCCAATCAGCAAGGCGCTGTTGTCATAAAAAGGCCTTTACCGCCGGGTTGTTTACCGACTATTTGGGGAAACCATGCGCGCTTTGAAAACGCTTATATGGATATTTATCCTGGGTACTACCTGACGGGTGATGGTGGCTACGTCGACGATGATGGTTATCTGTTCATTATGGGCCGGACTGATGACGTTATTAATGTCGCCGGACATCGATTGTCGACAGGTGAGATGGAGGAAATTGTCGCAAGCCATTCAGCCGTGGCTGAATGTGCGGTGATTGGCGTTGCTGATGACCTTAAGGGGCAGTTACCCGTCGGTTTCGCAGTGCTTAAAAGTGGCGTACTGCTCGGCGCCGATGAAGTGCAGCGCGAACTGATTGAGCTTGTGCGCCAGCGTATTGGACCACTTGCCTGTTTTTCTCGCGCGTTAATTGTTAATCGACTGCCTAAAACGCGTTCTGGGAAAATACTGCGCGCGACAATGCGCAAAATAGCCGATGGCGAAGATTATGTGATGCCCTCGACCATCGAAGATCCGGGGGCGCTGGCCGATCTCAAAGAGTTACTCGCGGACCAGTCTCGATAAAATGTAGATCATCCGTATACCAACATACTTGAACGTCAAAAAAACATACTGTATGTTCAAAAGCAGTTTTTGGGGCGCCTTTATCCGCCTCAGTCATTTGTTTGTCATACAGGATGTCGATTATGGATCTGGGTATTTCGCCACGGGTCGCACCTTTGCTTGAGCAAGTACGCGCCTACATTACCGATGAAGTCATGCCGCTTGAGAAAGAGTTTTTTCACGAGCTGCGTATTGGGAGTCCTTGGGAATTTACCGAGCGTCAGACTGAAATTTTAGAAACCTTAAAAGCGGGCGCGCGCGATCGCGGCCTCTGGAATTTTTTCTTAACTGGCGACAAAGGTTCAGGTCTTAATACCGTTGAGTATGCGTATCTCGCTGAAGAAATGGGCAAATGCCACTTGGGTGCAGAAGTATTCAATTGCTCGGCGCCCGATACCGGCAATATGGAAGTGCTCCATAAGTACGGTAGTGAAGCGCAAAAGCAACAGTGGTTGGAGCCGTTGCTGGCGGGTGAGATTCGCTCATGCTTTGGTATGACTGAACCGGCGGTCGCGTCTTCCGATGCAACAAACGTGTCCACTCGAGCGGTATTAGAGGGCGACGAGTGGGTCATCAATGGCGAGAAGCACTGGATTTCTGGCGCTGGAGATCCGCGCTGTAAAGTCATGATCTGTATGGTTAAGACCAGCCCAGATGCGGCAAAACACCAGCAGCAGAGCCAAATTTTGGTGCCATTGGACGCGCCCGGTGTTGAAATTCTTCGTCATCTGACAGTATTTAATATGGATGACGCACCCCATGGCCATATGCATATCCGCCTGAATAATGTTCGCGTCCCCAAGGACAACATAATTTTAGGCGAAGGCCGAGGGTTCGAGATCTCACAAGGCAGACTGGGCCCCGGACGAATTCACCACTGCATGCGCTCTATTGGAGCCGCGGAGCTCGCTTTGGAGCTGCTTTGTGTGCGCGCGACCACGCGCGAAGCATTTGGGCGACCGCTCGCAAAGCTTGGCGGCAATATCGATATTATTGCCGACGCACGAATGGCCATTGAGCAAGCGCGTTTATTGACCCTGAAAACTGCGTGGATGATGGATAACGTCGATGCCAAAGAGGCGCGTATTTGGATCTCAATGATTAAAACTGTCGTGCCGAATATGACGCTTAAAATCATCGATGAAGCCATTCAAATGCACGGTGGTATTGGCGTGTCTCAGGACACTCCGCTTGCTGCTATGTGGTCTGGGCAGCGGACACTGCGTTTAGCCGATGGTCCTGATGCCGTTCACCGTATGGTGGTAGGTCGTCATGAGCTAAAGCAATACGTCTCCGGCGCAGGCGAGCCCACTGCGACATTCCGCGACGGCTAATGGCTTGCTAATAACGCATTTATCTATTGATTAACCGAGGACAATTACAATGAGTATCAAGACAGTATCACCGGACGATTTTGAGGCGTTAGTAGGCACAAAGTTGGGTGTTAGCGACTGGATCACACTGGATCAGGAGCGTGTTAATCAGTTCGCCGATTGCACGGAAGACCATCAATTTATCCATATCAATGAAGAAGCAGCGGCCAAGACGCCCTTTGGCGGCACCATAGCGCATGGATTTCTGACACTTTCTATGTTGGTTAAGCTGTGTGAGAGCGTGTCGGTTCACCCGGAAGGTATGGTTATGGGCGTCAACTACGGCATGAACAAAGTTCGCTTTTTGGCGCCTGTTAGAGCCGGTAAGCGGGTAAGAGCGCATGTTGAGTTGGCAAGCGTTGACCGCAAAGACGAGAAGCGTTTCTTAACGCAGCAGAACATTACTGTGGAGATTGAAGGCGAGGAGACTCCAGCGCTCTACGCTGAGTGGCTCGGCATGAGCATTGTGGGCTAACGACACATTATTAACGGGAGCATGGACAGTATGAGTATTCGGTACGATGGCAAGGTTGCGATAGTGACTGGCGCCGGTAATGGTCTTGGTCGTAGTCACGCAATTGAGTTGGCTAAGCGCGGTGCGAAAGTCGTAGTCAATGATTTGGGTGGCTCGGTATCTGGTGAGGGCTCGAACAGTGATGCGGCGCTCAATGTGGTTGCTGAAATTGAAGCGCTCGGCGGCGAAGCTATGGCTCACCCGGCCAATGTTGCAAACTTTGAGCAGGTCCAGGACATGGTGCAGAAGACCATGGATAAGTGGGGCCGCATTGATATTTTGGTCAACAATGCGGGCATCCTGAGGGATAAAAGCTTCACCAAAGGCAGCATGGAAGATTTTCGCCTGGTCTTGGACGTTCATTTAATGGGCACGGTGTACTGCACTAAGGCTGTTTTTGACATCATGAAAGAGCAGGGATATGGCCGTATTGTTGTCACGACCTCATCGAGCGGTCTGTACGGTAACTTTGGACAGACTAACTACGGTGCAGCAAAGATGGGCGTTGTCGGCCTTATGAATACGCTTGCCCAAGAGGGTGCAAAGTACAATATTCGGGTAAATGCTCTGGCGCCTACTGCGGGAACGCGTATGACTGAGGGGCTTATTCCTGAGCAGGCATTTGCATTACTAACACCGGAAACGGTTACACCTGCCGTGCTTTATTTGGTGTCTGAAGACGCACCGACGCGCACCATTCTCGGTGCAGGTGCCGGCTCTTTCGCAGTGGCAAAAATTGTCGAGTCTGATGGCATGTGGTTGCCGGAGTCCGAGCAAACACCCGAGGGTATTGCTGCTCACTGGGATGCTATTGCCAATGGCGGTGAAAAGGCTCTTCAGGCTGGGTTTGAGCAAACCTTCAAAATGGTGGGTAAAGCCGCCGAAGGTAAAGGTATCAAGCTAGAAGGTTGATGCGATCCCACAACGCCAACAACATTATTTAGGAGTGACATCATGAAAGAAGCAGTAATCGTGTCAACAGCGCGAACACCTATTGGCAAGGCGTATCGTGGAAGCTTTAACAATACGCCTTCCCCCACTCTCGGCGGGCACGCTGTGCGCGCGGCCGTGGAGCGTGCAGGCATTGATCCTGCGCTGGTAGACGACTGCATCATGGGGTCGGCGATGCCCCAGGGCACGCAGGGCCTTAACGTTGCTCGCAATATCGCTCTGCGTGCTGGCTTGCCAGTGACTGTCTCAGGCATGACCATCGACCGCCAATGCTCATCGGGCTTGATGGCGGTCGCCACGGCTGCCAAGCAGATTATGTACGATGGTATGGACGTCGTTGTCGGTGGTGGTGTTGAGTCAATTTCGCTCGTGCAGAACGACAAAATGAATATTCATAGGCTAGTGGACGAAGAGCTTGTGGCTATGCATAACAATATTTATATGCCGATGCTACAGACTGCTGAAGTGGTTGCGAAGCGTTACAACGTTAATCGCGACGTTATGGATGAATACGGCTTGCAGTCACAGCTTCGTGTTGCAGCTGCCTACGAGGCTGGAGTATTTGACGACGAAATCATTCCTGTTACCGCTAACCGTATTGTTTGGGATAAAGAGACGGGTGAGCAATCTGAAGCTCAAGTCACGGTAACTCGAGATGAAGGTGTACGACCCTCCTCTCTCGAGGGCGTTCAGGGCCTTAAAACTGTCATTGAAGGTGGAACTATTACTGCGGGTAACGCGTCACAGCTATCAGATGGCGCTGCCGCGCAAGTAGTGATGGATAGCAAGATGGCTGAGCGCTTAGGCCTGCAACCATTGGGTGCTTATCGCGGCATGGCCGTTGCCGGTTGCGAGCCCGATGAAATGGGTATTGGTCCGGTGTTTGCTGTGCCCAAGCTGCTTAAGCAGCACGGTTTAACGGTTAACGATATTGGTCTCTGGGAGCTGAACGAGGCTTTCGCTGTTCAGGTAATCTACTGTCGCGATCAGCTAGGTATCGATAATGACAAGCTTAACGTCAGCGGTGGCGCTATTGCGGTAGGACACCCTTACGGCATGAGTGGTTCGCGCATGATCGGTCATGCATTGCTCGAAGGTAAGCGTCGTGGCGTGAAGTATGTTGTGATCACTATGTGTGTCGGTGGTGGTATGGGTGCCGCTGGTTTGTTCGAGGTTTATTGATATGACTAAAGCCCTAGTATGTAGAGAGCATGGACTTCCCGATAAACTCGACCTTGCTGCGGACTGGCAGCTACCCGAGCTCGGTGCCAGTGACGTCCTGGTCCGCGTTCATGCGGCCGGTCTCAATTTCCCTGATGTGTTGATTATTCAGGGTAAATACCAAATGCAGCCCGATTTGCCTTTTGTTCCAGGTGGCGAATGTGCAGGTGTTGTTGAGGCAGTGGGTTCTGCGGTAACACGTTGGAAGGTTGGTGATGAGGTCATAAACACAGCGGGCGCGGGTAGTTTCAGTGAGGCTATTGTGACCAACGAGCACGCATTAATGCCCAAGCCCAAAGCCTTGTCGATGGTTGAGGCCGCAGGTATTGGCATTACTTACTTCACCTCGTATCACGCACTGGTTCAGCGCGCGAAATTGCAGGCGGGTGAAACCCTGCTCGTGCTGGGTGCTGCGGGTGGCGTAGGGAGTACCGCGGTTGAGCTAGGTAAGGCGCTCGGTGCCAAGGTCATTGCCGCTGCAAGCAGCGACGAAAAGCTAGAGCTTTGCAAGCAGCTCGGTGCTGACGAAGTGATTAATTATTCGACCGAAGATCTCAAAACGCGACTGAAAGAGCTGACTGGCGGTCGTGGTGTCGATGTTGTGTATGACCCTGTGGGCGGCGATTTCAGCGAAGTGGCGATCCGCAGCATGGCATGGAAGGGCCGCTTCTTGGTGGTCGGTTTTGCCAGCGGCCCTATTCCTAAAATCCCGCTTAACCTAACGCTCTTAAAAGGGTGTGAGATTGTGGGTGTATTTTGGGGTCGCTTCGTTGGCGAGGAACCTGAAGCGCATCAACAGAATGTCGCAACGTTATGGCAGTGGTTTGAAGAGGGTAAGATCAAGCCTGTCGTGACCGATATTTTCCCCATCGAAGAGTACCAAGCGGGTTATGCCGCAATGATGGAGCGGCGAGCAAAAGGTAAAGTAATTTTCACCTTTAACGCATGACATCATTTAGTTTCCATGCTGTTCCAGAGATTATCGTGGGCGCCGATAGCGCCCTAAGCCTCGGCCATCTCTGTCAACGCCAAGGGATAACCAAGCCCCTGCTTGTCACCGATGCAGGCTTGATTGAAGTCGGTATCATTGGGCCCATAGCGGCGGCGATGGTTGAGCAGTTGGGAGACTTCCCTGTCTTTAGCGGGGTGACAGCCGACCCTGCTGACGTCATTGTCGACGCTGCATGGAGTGATCTTAAGACGTTCGGCTGTGACGGCGTCGTTGCTGTGGGCGGCGGTAGCTCTATGGACGTTGGGAAAGTTGTTGCCGCACTGGCCTGCGGCGATCAGACGTTGACCGAAATGTACGGTGTTAATCAAGTGCTCGGTGGGCGCTTGCCATTAATACTCGTACCTACCACTGCGGGCACAGGATCTGAGGCGACACCGGTGGCGGTCATTACCACCGGCGCGACGACGAAAGCGGGCGTCAGTTCACCAACGTTGCTGCCTGATATTGCCGTGCTTGATGCCACGCTAACCCTTAACTTGCCGCGCGCTGCGACCGCGATGACAGGCATTGATGCCATGGTCCACGCAGTAGAAGCTTACACAACGAAGCTCAAAAAGAACCCTATTTCTGATGCGTTAGCCCTGCGCGCACTGCGGCTGCTGTCAGCCAATATTCGACCCGCTATGTCGGGTACTGCTGATATCGCGGCGAGAGAGGCCATGCTTTTAGGAGCCATGTTTGCGGGGCAAGCGTTTGCCAATGCGCCCGTTGCGGCGGTGCATGCGTTGGCATATCCCCTGGGCGGGCATTACCACATCCCTCATGGTTTAAGTAACTCACTCATGCTGCCTAGCGTGCTGGCCTACAATGCTGCTGTGGTTGGGGATTTGTACGCTGAAATGGCGCAAGAGTTACCGGGTGACGTAGCGTTAACAGCCGACAGTTTCATAGGGTGGTTTGAAGCATTGATTGCAGATTCTGGGTTGCCGGCGACGCTTGAAGCGGCGGGCGTACCGAAGGATGATTTGCCGATGCTGGCGTCCGACGCCATGTTGCAACAGCGGTTACTGGTGAATAACCCCGTTCCCGTCAATGAGGCCGATGCGCTAGCGCTTTATCACCGTGCCTGGGGAGGTGGCCGGTGAGTCATCCTGAACCCGCGCCTAGAACATGCTTTCAGCGTTTTTACCCAGTGCCTACACGCTGGGCCGATAATGATATTTATGGCCATGCGAACAACGTCGCTTACTATGCATGGTTCGATACGGTGGTTAATCAATTTCTTATTGAAAAGGGCGGTATGCGGCCGGGTGCGGATTCCGTGGTGGGTTACGTGGTGGCGTCGTCGTGTAATTATTTTGCGCCGGTTGAGTATCCGCAGTGTTTACAGCTGGGGCTGCGTGTTATTCGCCTGGGGACTAAATCGGTCACTTGGGAGATCGGTGTATTTGTCGAGGGTGACACAGTGTCGCGAGCGACCGGTCAATTTACTCATGCGTTTGTGGACCAAGCCAGCAATCAATCAGCACCGATTCCAGAGCGTATTCGCCTCGCAATTAAAGCCGATTTCGACGTCTGAGACGACTACCGCGCAGCGCGATAAACAGCGCTACGAGTAGCATTACGCTCGCGCTAAGCGCTGACATTGTAGGGTCGTACGTGTAGAGACTGCCGCATATTACCGGCCCAAGGACGAAGCCTGCTGCAGGAAAAGCCGTTACCAGCCCGGCGACTGAGCCCTGCTCCTGCGGTGTCACCGCCAGCGAAGCTCCAGCGGCAATGCCCGGCGCGGCTAGCCCGAGACCGGCACCCATCGATGCCATTCCAACCAGAATAGGTGCAAACGAACTGGCTGCCGCCACAATTAATGAGCCCAGTAGCATCAGCACGACACCTATTCGCAGCAATATGACGGGAGCGCCCTGAAAACGTTGCGCGATCGTCAGCTGCATTGTTAGCGTCATCAAAGCTGCCACCATGAGGCATATACCCATATGTTGGGCGGTCTCGGTACCGGTTAGCAGCAGCATGTCTTGCAGGCGAAACGCCAGGGTTTGTTGAATGCCGGCAAAGCCCGTAAATGCACATACCGAGCACATGAGAAGGCCCCGGACCCGCTTGTCAAAAGTAGCGAGTTTTTTCTGATCTTTTTGGCGGCCTGTGGCGCTGCGATCATTGGGCAGATAGCGCGCGATGATGATCACGGCGACGATTGCAAGCCCTGTGGCCGTATAAAGAGGGAAGAGTAGGCCTAGGCCGGCAAGTGCCCCGGCCATGATTGGGCCAAAAATCATTCCTAGGCTGCCCGATGTTCCTAGCTTTGCCAGCGCCTTTGTGCGGTGTTGGGGTTGGCTGTAGTCGGCGGCATAGGCGCCAGCGGCTGGGCTGGTTGCAGACATAACTGCCGCTTGGCTGCAGCGCACGGCGAGGGCGGCCGCGAAGAGCGGGAATCCCGCTATCCAACCACGCATCGCGGCGTCGAAGACCAGCGTGAAGCAAAGATTTCCAATGGCATAACCCACCAGTCCGGCAAGTATGACGGGTTTGCGGCCTATTCGATCAGAGATGCGCCCCCAAATAGCTGAGCCAAGGCTGAAAATGAGCGCTGAGGATGAAATGAGCGTGTTGATCTGCAACTCATCAAAGCCGACATCACGGCCAAGTGGCGGCAGAATGGCGAAAATGAAGGACTGGCCAATCGCTGTGGTCAGCAGACCGCCGATAAGAAGACCCAGCTGACTCTTGGTTAGGAAAGGTCCATCGACTCTATGTTGGCTCTGGCTGGGCATGATGCGCTCGATATTTACGAGGTTCGCACTTTAGAGGAATCACTGATAAACGCAATCTATTGCTCTTGTCGATAGACACATGCGCCGTACTTCAATAAACTATGGTCCCAGCCTATATAGGACAGCGGGAAGTGCCGAATCGCGCACTCTGATCGATAGTCTAATTGTTATCGATAGTCTGATTGTTAGAGTGCGGCGAGAGTCACTGATCCAGTGGCGAGCCAGGTCGGCCGGACGTCGCACACGCTGTGCTTAATTGCTCTTGTTAAATGCTTTTCGGACGGGCGACACTTTAGGTGGCGCGCTGGATGCACCAGACTGCCCGAAAGCCACATAGACTGGGAGGTCAATTTGTCTACGCTCGCTATCCTCGCACTGGAAGATGGCACCATTTTCCGCGGCCTTTCTATTGGCGCGGCTGGTTCCACGACCGGTGAGGTGGTTTTTAATACCGCCATGACCGGCTACCAGGAAATCCTGACCGATCCATCGTATTCGCGTCAGATTGTTACGCTCACATATCCCCATATCGGCAATACCGGCACCAATGCGGAGGATGCTGAGTCGGAGTGTATACAGGCGGCAGGCCTCATTATTCGCGAGCTTCCTTTGCTGGCTAGTAACTATCGCTCGGAGCAATCTCTCGACGATTACTTGATCTCAAACAATACCGTTGCGATAGCCGATATCGATACGCGCAAGCTCACACGCATCCTGCGAGACAAGGGCGCTCAGGCCGGCTGCATTATGGCGGGAGACGATGCAACTGAAGAGGCTGCTTTAGCCCAAGCACGCGCGTTCCCCGGCTTAAAAGGCATGGATTTGGCAAAAGAAGTAACGACGCCAAAAGCCTACAGTTGGACCGAAGGCAGCTGGGTTTGGAATGAAGGCTATTCTGAAAACACCGACCGCCCGTTTAAGGTGGTAGCTCTCGACTTTGGCGTCAAGCGTAATATTTTGCGCATGCTTGTTGATCGGGGCTGCGATCTCACTGTTTTGCCTGCTCAGTCCGATATTGAGAGCGTGTTAAGCCACAATCCTGACGGCGTATTTTTATCTAACGGCCCCGGAGATCCCGAGCCCTGTGACTACGCCATTACTCTCGCTAAAGAGGTGATGGCGCGCGGAATACCGTTATTTGGTATTTGTCTCGGTCACCAAATCATGGCCTTGGCGAGCGGGGCGAAGACCGAAAAGATGAAGTTTGGCCATCATGGGGCAAACCATCCGGTTCAAACGCTGGCGGATAGCACCGTTATGGTAACCAGTCAGAATCATGGATTTACGGTGTCTGAGGCGGATCTGCCCGCGCACCTGGCGGTGACGCACCGTTCACTGTTTGACGGCACCTTGCAGGGTATCGCTCGTACCGATGTTCCGGCATACAGCTTTCAAGGGCACCCTGAAGCAAGCCCGGGCCCTCATGAGGCAGGCCAATTATTTGATCCTTTTATCGATGCCATGCGCACTGCGCAGGCTAACTGACTCGGGAGAGTTTTCATGCCAAAACGGACCGATATCCAGAGTGTTTTGATCCTCGGTGCTGGCCCCATCGTGATTGGGCAGGCCTGTGAGTTCGATTACTCCGGTGCCCAAGCGTGTAAGGCGCTCCGTGAAGAGGGTTATCGAGTAATACTCGTTAACTCCAATCCGGCGACGATCATGACGGACCCTGCCATGGCCGACGCCACCTACATCGAGCCGGTCGAGTGGCAAACAGTCGCGCGGATCATAGAGCGCGAGCGTCCAGATGCCATTCTCCCGACCATGGGAGGGCAGACGGCTCTTAACTGTGCCCTAAATCTAGCGGCTGAAGGCGTGCTCGAGAAGTATAACGTCGAGATGATTGGAGCGACGAAAGAGTCAATCGATATGGCCGAGGATCGAGAGTTATTCGATCAAGCCATGAAGCGCATAGGTCTGGCAACGCCTCGAGCCTCCACGGCACACAGTCTTGATGAAGCGTTTGAGGTGCTTGAAGAGCTGGGATTTCCCTGCATTATTCGCCCATCTTTCACTATGGGTGGCTCGGGCGGTGGAATCGCTTACAACCGCGATGAGTTTGAAGAGATTTGTTTGCGGGGCCTCGATCTATCGTCAACCAACGAAGTCCTCATCGATGAGTCGTTGATAGGCTGGAAAGAATACGAGATGGAAGTTGTTCGTGATAAAAACGACAACTGCATTATTATTTGCGCGATTGAAAACTTCGATGCCATGGGCGTGCATACGGGGGACTCTATCACCGTCGCCCCAGCTCAGACGCTGACCGACAAAGAATATCAAATCATGCGCGACGCCTCTCTGGCGGTACTGCGTGAGATCGGTGTTGAGACGGGTGGCTCTAACGTTCAGTTTGGCCAATGTCCTGATACGGGGCGCATAGTGGTCATAGAAATGAACCCCCGTGTCTCGCGGTCCTCGGCGTTAGCGTCGAAGGCTACAGGCTTTCCCATTGCGAAAGTGGCTGCCAAATTAGCGATCGGATATACGCTCGATGAGCTGGCCAACGATATCACCGGTGGCAAAACGCCAGCCTCGTTTGAGCCTGCTATTGATTATGTGGTCACCAAGATTCCGCGCTTTGCATTTGAAAAATTTGCCACTGCAGATGCGCGCTTAACGACGCAAATGAAGTCAGTCGGTGAAGTCATGGCTATCGGCCGGACTTTCCAAGAATCTATGCAGAAAGCATTGCGTGGCTTAGAGGTTGGCTCATTGGGTTTCGAGCCGAAGCTTAAGGTCACCGATTCGGATTCACGCGCTGAACTCATCGATTGCTTAACGAATCCCGGTGCGGAGCGTTTATGGTATGTGGCTGATGCGTTCCGAGCAGGCTTCTCTATTGATGAAGTGTACGGTTACTCAGGTATCGATCCGTGGTTCCTGGTTCAAATTGAAGACATAGTCATTCGAGAGACGGCGTTAGTTGGCCGCGAACTGACCAGTATTGATTACAGCGAGCTACGTCAGCTAAAGCGCAAGGGTTTTTCCGATGCGCGATTGGCGAGCCTGCTTGGCACGACGGAAAGTGCATTCCGCAGTCACCGCCATAGTTTGAATCTACATCCTGTGTACAAGCGGGTTGATACTTGCGCAGCCGAGTTTGCTACTTCTACCGCTTATATGTACTCAACCTATGAAGACGAGTGTGAGTCGCAGCCTACCGACCGTAAAAAGATTCTTGTGCTAGGGGGTGGGCCTAACCGAATTGGGCAAGGTATTGAGTTCGACTATTGCTGCGTTCACGCTGTGCTTGCGATGCGTGAGGACGGCTACGAAACCATCATGGTGAACTGTAACCCCGAGACAGTATCCACCGACTATGACACGTCAGACCGGCTTTATTTTGAGCCAGTCACTCTTGAGGACGTACTCGAGATCGTTGCCGTGGAAAAGCCGGTTGGCGTGATTGTGCAGTTTGGTGGCCAGACACCGCTTAAGCTGGCTCGCGCGCTTGAAGCCGCCGGCGTACCAATCATAGGTACGACACCTGATCAAATCGACCGGGCGGAAGATCGTGAGCGCTTCCAGAAAATGATTCAGGCTCTAGGCTTAAAGCAGCCTGATAACACAACGGTGCGAAGCGTTGATGAGGCCTTGGAAGCCGCGTCCCGTATTGGTTATCCACTCGTGGTTCGGCCTTCCTATGTTCTTGGCGGTCGCGCGATGGAAATCGTTTATCGGGAGGACGACTTATTGCGCTACATGCGTGACGCGGTCCGTGTCTCCGATGATTCGCCAGTGTTGCTAGATAGTTTTCTGAGTGCTGCTATTGAGGTAGATATCGATGCAGTTAGTGACGGGACCGATGTTGTTATTGGTGCCATCATGCAGCATATCGAACAGGCTGGCGTGCACTCGGGTGACTCGGCGTGTTCGCTGCCCCCCTACAGTCTGGCCGCCGACGTTCAGGATAAGATGCGGGACGTCGTTAAGGCGATGGCGCTAGAGCTGGGCGTTTGCGGATTGATGAATGTGCAGTTGGCGTATCAAGATGACGAGATTTATGTAATTGAAGTGAATCCGCGCGCCTCACGAACCGTGCCGTTCGTTTCGAAGGCGGTCGGCGTTTCGCTTGCAAAAGTGGCCGCTCGCTGCATGGCTGGACAATCCCTGGCCAGTCAAGGGGTCACCAAAGAGGTTATCCCTAGCTATTACTCGGTTAAAGAGGCGGTATTGCCCTTCAATAAATTTCCTGGCATTGACCCTATTCTCGGCCCTGAGATGAAGTCCACGGGCGAGGTCATGGGTACAGGCGATACGTTTGCTGCGGCGTTTGCAAAAGCGCAATTGGGTGCCGGTGACATTCCACCTCAGTCAGGCTTGGCGTTATTTAGCGTTCGTGACGTCGATAAAGACGAGGCCGTAACCTTGGCAGCTCGTCTTGTTGCCCGAGGGTTTACGTTGGCTGCGACTGGTGGCACCGCAGATGCCTTTGAGGCAGCAGGGCTTAGCGTACGCCGAGTGAACAAGGTTCGAGAAGGGCGGCCACACATTGTCGATTTGATAAAAAACGATGAAGCAAGTTTGATTGTGAATACGACCGAGGGTCGCACGGCCATTCTCGATTCTGCGCCCATTCGAGCGAGTGCTGAACGGCACAAAGTATATTACACGACGACCATTGCAGCGACGGAAGCGGTTTGTATGGCCCTCGAGCAAGAGAAGGACGTTACCGTTCGGCGTTTGCAAGACCTGCATGAGAGTATTGCGTTATGAACAAAGTGCCAATGACAGTAGCTGGCGAGAAAACGTTACGAGCTGAACTCGAGCAGCTAAAGAAAGTCGATCGGCCACGCATAATCGCGGCGATCGCTGAAGCGCGTGAGCACGGTGATTTAAAGGAAAATGCGGAATATCACGCCGCGCGTGAGCAGCAGAGTTTTGCCGAGGGGCGCATTAAAGAAATCGAGCATAAACTTTCCCACGCTCAGGTGATCGACGTGACGGCAATTCCTCACACGGGTAAGGTTATCTTTGGTACCACGGTCGATCTCATCAATGTCGATAACGACACTAAGGTGACGTATCGTATTGTCGGTGAAGATGAGGCTGACGTGAAACAAAATCGCATTTCTGTCGGCTCGCCGATTGCCCGCGCGCTTGTTGGTAAGAGCGAGGGTGACGAAGTCGTGGTGAAAGCACCGAGTGGCGACATCTTCTATGAAATCGATCGCGTGCACCATCTCTGATTATTATTTGATAATCATTATCATCTTTGTTACCGTCCCGACCCCTTTCGTTGGATCGCGTTGATGATACTTCCCTCACACTGCAAGCCTCTTTGGGTACTTCGCGAGAGTGATTGCGGCGTTGTCGAAGGGTTCGATGACAACATGCCAGAGGCATACCGCATTCGTTTGATGGAGTTTGGTTTTCACCCAGGGGAGGTCGTAAGCTGTTTATTAACACCTGGCTTGGGTGCTCCCCATGTGTATCGTGTGAGTAATACCGTGTTCTCACTTGACGAAGATATTTCCGCTCATGTTTTCATTCGTGTAACGAGTGACGAATCAAAGGTGGGAAACCAATGAGTCGCGTACTTCTCATTGGAAGCCCCAATTCAGGCAAAAGCTCGTTATTCAACCGATTGACTGGCCTCAATCAGCGCGTAGCTAATTATCCGGGAATTACGGTCGACGTATCGGCAGGCGCGCTCGCGAAAATGCCCGATGTTGAGTTGGTCGACTTTCCGGGCACGTACTCCTTAAGCCCTATTTCTTCGGAAGAAGCTGTGGCGGTAGAGTACTTTCAGCGCTCATTGGCTGACCCACAAGTTCGGCACGTGTTGTGTGTTGTTGACGCGACGCGGCTCGAGAAAAGTCTCTATTTTACCTTGCAAGTCATTCGCGAAAGCCAGCGGCATAACAAAACCGTTTCGGTGCTGGCCAATATGACCGATATCATCACCAGCAACGGGTTGAGCTTTGACGATGAAGGTTTGGCGCAGCAACTTGGTGCCCCCGTATTTCGAGTTTCCGCAAAATCCGGTGTTGGCCTGGACGCCGTGATAGCTAGGCTGCGTCAATCGTTGATTCGTGAGGACGCGCCTATCGCTAAGTGGGCTGATACACCCGACACTTTGCTGCGCGGGACGGCCCACCAGCTTTCCCATCGTTATGGGCCCAAAGGTGATTTGCTTATTCGTCGTCAAACGCGGTTGGATCGTTTCTTCTTGGGAACGGTGACCGGCGGCATCGCTTTTTTTGTCATCATGCTAGTTCTTTTCCAGTCAATCTTTACGTGGTCGGCGCCGGTGATGGACGCAGTCGAGGCGTCGATCTCGGCCATTGGTGCTGCCGTTGTGCCAATGATAGGCAACCCCATCCTGGCTGATTTCACGGCAGATGCTCTGTTCGGCGGCGTTGGTGCGTTTCTAGTATTCGTACCTCAAATCTTTGTACTGACGCTTATTATTGGGATCTTAGACGACACAGGTTACTTGGCGCGTGCGGCGCTTATTTGCCATCGCCCGCTTAAGCTTTTCGGTCTTACAGGGAAAAGCTTTATCCCAATGTTATCTGGGGTCGCCTGCGCGATCCCTGCGATCTACGCAGCTCGCGCGGTAGATTCACCGCGCCAACGTATGATGACGTATCTCGCGATTCCCCTCATGCCATGCTCAGCGCGTTTGCCGGTGTACGCCCTGTTAATTGCCATCTTTATACCTTCAGGCACGACGTTTTTTGGTCTCGTCGGTTGGCAAGGGGTTGCAATGTTTTCGATTTATTTTTTCGGCATGCTATGCGCCTTATTGGTGACAGGCATTGTGAGCCGGTTTACCAAAAATGAGGGCACGCCTGATCTACCCTTTGTGCTGGAGTTGCCGCCGTATCGAACGCCATCACCGGTACCCATAATTCGTAACGCTATTAATCGCAGCCGGCACTTTGTAACAAAGGCTGGCAAAGTGATTCTTATGGTCACCATCGTTGTGTGGATTTTAGGCTACTTTCCTAATCAGGGCGCCGGTCTTGCGGACAGCTGGCTAGGGGTTATCGGACGGTTTATCGAGCCCGTGTTTGAGCCGATCGGTTTAGACTGGCGCTACGGCGTAGCCATACTCAGCTCCTTTTTGGCGCGTGAGGTGTTTGTCGGTACGTTGGGAACGATATTTGGTATTGATGGCGCCGAAGACAATATGTTGCCACTGGTCGACCAGATTCAGGCGAGTGGTTTGCCGCTGGGCTCAGGCCTCGCGTTACTGGTGTTCTTTGCGATTGCATTACAGTGCGTATCAACCGTAGCAATTTTGTCTCGCGAGGCAGCCTCGCCGCGAGTCGCATTGCAAATGCTCGTCAGCTACCTAGTGGTCGCATACGTCATGGCGCTACTGGTTTTCAACGTCACAGAGTTATTCGTTTAACTATCTCAGCGGCCTCAGCGGCGCCGTAGTCGCTTTGGCTAGAGCGTTCTTTGCAGGTTGGATTTCTTCGGATCGGCCTTCTTTGCGCGGCGCAACAACGTTGCGGTATTACCAATGCGCTGCACTAAGGCGGCTTTTGCCGTCGCACGCAACTCATCGATAAGCTGATCCCTTAGTTCGCGCTCACCAACGGCAACCTTAATTTTAATAAGCTCATGGTCATCGAGGGCGCGCTCAATTTCCGCGAGCACGTTTTCGCTCAAACCATTGCCGGCAATGGTGACTACGGGCTGAAGTTTGTGCGCGAGTGCTCGGTATTGTTTGAGTTCGGCGTTGGTCAATTTTACAGGGCTATCGTTTGTCATTGGCTTAGTCGGTACACTGGGGACCCTAAGTTTACGCTACCCGAGCCACCCGAGTCTTATTTCATGGCGAAAAAAAAATCATCGAGTCGTGCCTGGTTGAAAGAACACCACGATGACATCTACGTTCAGCGAGCCCAAAAAGAGGGTTATCGTTCGCGGGCATGTTACAAGCTCCTCGAGCTTAATGATCGAGATCGGTTAATTAAGCCGCGTATGACGGTGCTGGATTTGGGCTCAGCCCCCGGCGGCTGGTCTCAAGTGGCCGCTAAGCTGGTAGGCCACAATGGGCGCGTTATCGCCAGCGATATTCTCGCTATGGATAACATCGCCGGCGTGGAATTTATCCAAGGCGACTTCACCGAGGAAGTGGTTTTCGATCAATTACTGGCGTGTATCGGCGATGACTCTGTCGATGTGGTGCTGTCTGATATGGCGCCTAATATGAGTGGTGTGACCGCGGTAGATCAGCCTCGGTCAATGTATTTGGTGGAGCTTGCTCTCGATCTGTCAACGCGGGTCTTACCGCCAGGCGGGATATTTGTCGCTAAAGTCTTCCACGGCGAGGGGTTTGAAGAGCTGATGGCTGAAACTCGGCGCCTGTTTTCCAAGGTCTTAACAAGGAAGCCGGAAGCGTCTCGGCCTCGCTCCCGGGAGGTCTATTTGGTGGCATCCGGGTTCAAAGGCGCGTGATTGGGCGTTTTTTTTGTTCAAAACTCCTCAAAATCGACCTTAGCTCTTGAAAAATGATGCTCGGGGTCGCACATCAAATGTAACCGCATGTTGTTTATGGGCCTGTTGTCGACCCATAAGCGCGTTATACTGTCTGGCCCGCAACGATGTTAGCGGCGCTTAAGAGGGACTTATTTTGAACAATATGGCGAAAAATCTTCTGCTTTGGTTGGTGATTGCTGCAGTCTTGCTGTCGGTATTCAACAACTTCAATATGCAGGCTACTACTGAGGAGGTTGGCTACTCAGACTTCATAGAAGAAGTGCAGAACGACCGCGTACGCAAGGTTGTCGTCGACGGGCTGACCATCAGCGCCGAGCGCTCAGATGGATCTGAATTTGAAACCATACGTCCCATGGTTGAAGACCCCAAATTAATGGATGATCTTCTGACGCATAACGTGGTTGTGGAAGGCCGTAAGCCTGAGCAGCAAAGCGTCTGGATGCAGCTACTTGTGGCCAGCTTCCCCATCCTGATCATTATTGCAGTGTTCATGTTTTTCATGCGCCAAATGCAAAGCGGTGGCGGCGGCCGTGGCGGCCCCATGAGCTTTGGTAAGAGCAAGGCTAAGTTGCTGGGCGAAGACCAGATTACGACCACTTTTGCCGATGTAGCGGGTGTGGAAGAAGCTAAAGAGGATGTGCAGGAGCTGGTTGAGTTTTTGCGTGACCCCAGTCGTTTTCAGAAGCTCGGAGGTAAAATACCTCGCGGCGTGTTAATGGTTGGCCAACCCGGCACAGGTAAAACGCTGCTTGCGAAAGCGATTGCGGGCGAGGCAAAGGTGCCATTTTTCACCATCTCAGGCTCAGACTTTGTCGAGATGTTTGTCGGCGTGGGTGCATCGCGCGTGCGCGACATGTTTGAGCAAGCTAAAAAGCAGTCACCTTGCATTATTTTTATTGACGAAATTGACGCTGTGGGCCGCCATCGTGGTGCTGGTCTTGGCGGTGGTCACGATGAGCGAGAGCAAACCTTGAACCAACTGCTTGTCGAGATGGACGGTTTTGAAGGTAACGAAGGGGTGATTGTTATTGCCGCGACCAACCGTCCTGATGTACTTGATCCCGCGTTGTTGCGTCCTGGACGGTTTGATCGTCAGGTTGTTGTTGGCTTGCCAGATATTCGCGGCCGTGAGCAAATTCTTAAGGTGCACATGCGAAAAGTACCTTTGGGTGAAGATGTCGAGCCTGCGAAAATTGCGCGCGGCACACCTGGGTTCTCTGGTGCAGATCTCGCTAACTTAGTTAACGAGGCGGCATTATTTGCCGCTCGAACAGGCTTGCGCATGGTGAACATGCATCAATTCGAACTGGCAAAAGATAAAATCATGATGGGGGCTGAGCGCCGTTCGATGGTGATGTCGGAGTCAGAGAAGCGCAATACAGCCTTCCATGAGGCAGGCCATGCCATTGTAGGGCGCCTCATGCCTGAGCATGATCCTGTCTATAAAGTATCGATCATTCCTCGTGGCCGAGCGCTTGGCGTCACGATGTTTCTACCTGAGGAAGATCGATATAGCCACAGCCGTCGCCACATAATTGGTCAAGTCACGAGTTTGTTTGGTGGACGCGTTGCCGAAGAAATGACTTTGGGGGTGGACGGCATCACCACGGGCGCATCTAACGATATACAAAGAGCCACAGAGATCGCCCGCAATATGGTCACTAAGTGGGGTCTGTCCGAAGCTTTGGGCCCACTTATGTACGACGAGGGTGGCGAAGAGGTCTTTTTGGGGCGATCCGCTGGGCAGCCGGCTAAGGCTATGTCAGACGAAACGGCACGAGCGATTGATCATGAAGTTCGGAAGATTATCGATGAATGCTACAGCGAAGCGCATCGCATACTTGAGGAAAATCGTGGCAAGCTAGATATCATGGCAGACGCGCTTATGCGCTATGAGACCATCGATGCTGAGCAAATCGACGATATTATGAACGACAGAACACCGCGTCCGCCCGCAGATTGGAACGGCGACAGCTCTGGTGATTCACATGGCGGCGGTCAATCGGCGGACAGTAAAGAGTCCACAGGACCTATTGGCGACCCTGCCGGAGAGCACTAAGTCCGGTTGCTACGTGATCAACCTACCCACAGCCGGCACGGTCTTAGACTGTGCCGGTCGTTCTTTAAACCTCGGTGCGCCACGCGTCATGGGGGTTCTCAATATCACACCCGATTCCTTCTCCGATGGCGGACAGCTACTTAATAGTGGGGGCATCGCGAGCGATAGCCTGTGCCAGCGGGCCGAGCACATGCTCAACGCCGGTGCTGCTCTGTTAGATATAGGCGGTGAATCAACCCGACCCGGCGCGGTGGCTGTGGGCGAGCAAGAGGAGCTCGATCGGGTTCTGGGTGCGCTCGCTATTTTAGCCCCGCGTTTCGATACGATTTTCTCAGTCGACACGAGTACGCCCGCTGTAATGACTCAGGCGTGCCGGTACGGCGCGGGTATGATCAACGATGTTCGCGCTCTTCGCCGGCCGGGCGCCTTAGAAGCGGCTGCGGCGACCGAGCTGCCCGTTTGCTTAATGCATATGCAAGGGTCTCCGGATACGATGCAACGTGATCCCAGCTACGATGACGTCACTGAAAACGTATGCTCGTTTTTACGCGGGCGAATTGAGGCGTGTCGCGAGCATGGAATAAGTGATGAGCGCATTGTGCTCGACCCAGGCTTTGGATTTGGTAAGACCGTCGAGCACAACTTTAAGCTGTTGGCGGAGCTGTCTCAGGTTGTGGCTATGGGTTACCCGGTACTGGCTGGTTTATCCCGAAAATCGATGATTGCAGGTGTTTTGGATCGGTCGGTAGAGCAGCGCCTGCCCGCCAGTATTGGCTTGGCGGTTATTGCCGCAATGCAGGGTGTACGCTTAATTAGGGTGCACGATGTGCCCGAGACAGTTGATGCGCTGGCGATGATAGGGGCTATGACAGAAGCTATGACAGGGGTTATGACAGGGGTTATGACAGAAGCTATGACAGGGGCTGTCAGGGTAGGCGCGACGGAGCAATTGGATCAATGAAGAAGCACTATTTTGGTACTGATGGTATTCGGGGTCGAGTGGGTGACGCACCAATAACCCCCGACTTTATGCTTAAACTTGGCTGGGCCGCGGGCCGTGTTTTTCGAGAAACCTGGGGTTCGCGTCCCACTGTTATTATTGGCAAGGATACCCGGGTTTCAGGCTATATGTTTGAGTCCGCGCTTGAGGCGGGGCTAGTCGCTGCGGGCGCCAACGTAAAACTGCTAGGCCCAATGCCAACGCCTGCCGTGGCGCTAATGACTCGCACACAGAATGCAGCGGCGGGCATCGTGATCAGCGCGTCGCATAACCCATTTTACGATAACGGCATCAAGTTCTTCTCTGACCAAGGCGCCAAGCTGTCGGATGTAACTGAGCTCGCAATCGAAGCGGCCATAGAGGCCCCGCTGGTGACCGTTGATCCTAGCGAGTTAGGAAAGGCGACGCGGCTTGTTGACGCTGCCGGCCGTTATATCGAGTTTTGCAAAGCGACCTTCGGTGAGGAGCGTTCTCTACGCGGTTTGAAAGTAGTCATCGATTGCGCCCACGGCGCTACCTATCACATCGCACCGTCAGTATTCAGCGAGTTGGGTGCCGAGGCAGATATCGTAGCGGCCAGTCCTGACGGTTATAACATCAATGATAACGTTGGCTCCACATCGACACGCGCGCTGTCTGAGCGTGTTCGAGCGGTTGGCGCGGACCTAGGGATCGCATTTGATGGCGACGGCGACCGAGTGGTCTTTGTCGATGATCAGGGCGTTCTCGTGGATGGCGACGAGCTCCTTTATATTTTGACTATGCATCGTGTAGCCACCGGCCGAGCAGATTCAGGCGTGGTAGGTACGCTCATGTCGAATATGGGCTTAGAGCTCGCGTTAGCTGAGCACGGCATTAAATTAGAGAGAGCAAAAGTCGGCGATCGACATGTGAAAGAGCTCATGCAGAAACAGGGCTGGCATCTCGGCGGTGAGTCGTCAGGCCACTTGATTTGTAGCGATGTCTCAACGACCGGAGATGGCATAGTGTCTGCGCTTCAGGTGCTTGCCGCGATGGTCGACGGGAAAAAATCTCTGCGTGAATTACTGGCAGGCATGGTAAAGCTGCCACAAGTATTGCTCAATGTGCCTGTGACGGCCTCGATGAATCTGGATTCCCCCGCGATTCAGGCGGTAACTCAACAGGTAGAGGAGGCGCTTCTTGGGCGCGGTCGTTTACTGTTGAGACCGTCGGGCACAGAGCCTGTGATTCGGGTGATGGTTGAAGGCGACTCTCTTGAGGAGATACAAGCGCACGCGCAGCATGTCGCAGATGTACTGACGGCCGCGGCGTAATGTTGAAAATAACGTCTGGTAGATTTGTTGCTTGCGGCCTAACGTTCCTTTGGTTAGACTCGCGCGCCTGTTTCGGGAGGGTTTTGGCATGAGCGCTTTGGTCATTGCCAACTGGAAGATGAACGGTGCGTTATCTGCGATAGAGACTTTTGCGGAGGCGTGGGCTTCGGTGGTTGTGCCGGACGACGTACACATCGTGATTTGCCCCCCCTACGTGTATTTATCAGCGGTTCGAGAGGCTATGCCTCGCGGTGTGCAGCTTGGGGCGCAAGATTGTGCCGGGCATAAAGCCGGCGCATTTACCGGCGATGTCGCAGCAGACATGTTGGTAGAGTCGGGCTGTGATTGGGTTATTGTTGGGCACTCTGAGCGCCGTCAGTACCATGCTGAGACCGACGAGCAAGTGGCTCAAAAAGCACGTCTAGCGCAAGAAGCGGGTTTGTGTGCCGTTGTTTGTGTGGGTGAGCAGCTTGCGCAGCGCGAAGCAGGCGAGCATAAACAGGTCGTCTCAGGGCAGCTCGTCGGATCACTTGACGGTGTAGGCCTGGAAAATTTGGTCGTTGCTTATGAGCCTGTTTGGGCCATTGGCACGGGGCATTCCGCATCCCCACAACAAGCGGAAGACATGCATCGTTGGATTAAAGACTGTCTAATGACGCGATACGGCGCTAACGCACAGCAGATTCCAGTAATCTACGGTGGCAGCGTTAAGCCAGAAACAGCGGCAGAGCTGTTTGCTTGCGAAACAATTGACGGAGCGCTGGTAGGTGGCGCATCTCTTGAGGCGATTAGCTTCGCAGAGATCGCACAGGCAGGAGCTTCCGGGAGGAATTAGTGGAACAGATTATTCTAGTCGTACACTTGCTAGTATCACTGGCAATTATCGGCTTGATCATGATGCAGCGAGGTAAGGGCTCTGATATCGGTGCTTCCTTTGGCGCTGGCGCATCGCAGACGTTGCTTGGCAGTTCCGGTAACACGAATGTGTTGACCAAGGGCACTGCTTGGTTAGTTGTGGCTTTTTTCTCAACGAGCTTTGGGTTGGCAGTGATCGCTGACAGCCGAACGGCGGGGGAAGATAATTTAGGCTTTGAGTTGCCAACTGACTTGGCGCCTCTACAGGCCCCTCCTATGGACAGTGAGCTGCCCCAGGTTGACGCAGGAATTTCTGCGCCTGATGCAACTTCTGACCTACCGGTGCTTGAGTTGGAGGGTGGGTCAGCTGTAGACTCCTCCAGCGATTTACCTCAAGGTTAAAAAAATACGCGGAAGTGGTGGAATTGGTAGACACGCTATCTTGAGGGGGTAGTGGCCATAGGCTGTGCGGGTTCAAGTCCCGCCTTCCGCACCAACAGTAAAAAAGGCTCCCATGATTGGGGGCCTTTTTTTTGCTGTTGTCATTTGCAAGCCAGACAATTGAGCAACGTGACCGCAGATATATGATTTTCTTTGGCGCAATAGGTTGACCCAGCGAGTTCGCGTCCCTATACTCCTGCGCCTCTGATCGAGACAATATGTTCGATCTTAGTGACAGCCAGCAGCGTTGTAATGTGTTTACGATGGTGCCAAGGGGGCGGTCACTACAGGTTTTTGATGCGGGGTGGAGCAGCCTGGTAGCTCGTCGGGCTCATAACCCGAAGGTCGTCGGTTCAAATCCGGCCCCCGCTACCAAATCGACGGTATTTATTGCTCAAAATATCGTCACGTGTGAAGCCCCTTATTGGGGCTTTTTCGTATCCGCAGAAAATGCCGTTGGCGGATTGCAGGAGAAATCAGCGATGTCAGGAAAAGAATCGCGATTGACTGAGCTTCTCGCGCCAACCATTGGGTCGCTGGGTTTTGAGCTCTGGGGACTTGAACTCATTTCTCCCAATCGCAAAGCTACGCTTAGGTTGTACATCGAAGGTGAAGATGGAGTAACCGTTGGTGACTGCGCGACGGTTAGCCGTCACGTGAGCTCTGTGCTTGATGTGGAGGATCCTATTCAAGGTGAGTACACTCTAGAGGTGTCTTCGCCTGGAGTTGATCGGTTGTTGTTCAAGCCTGAGCAGTATGGGTTGTACGTTGGTGAACCCATTGAGATTAAACTTCGCCTCCCTTTTGAGGGTCGCCGCAAGTTCCGCGGCTGGCTGTTAGGGATCGAAGGCGACGATGTCGTCGTGCGGGTAGACGATCATGAGTATCTGCTGCCCATGCAACATATAGACAAGGCAAAGGTAGAACCTCGCCTTGAGGTCGGTAAGGCCAAGAGTAACAAATCTACTGACACGGCAAAATAAAGCCGGACGCTGGGATACGTATGATAAACAAAGAAATTTTGATGGTCGCGGAAGCGGTTTCTAACGAAAAAGGTGTTTCGGAAGAGATCATCTTTGAAGCAATTGAGCTGGCCTTAGCCACCGCAACCAAAAAGCGCTACGACGAAGATGCGGATATCGAAGTCAAAATTGACCGCAAAACGGGTGACTATGTGACTACTCGTCGCTGGCTCGTCGTGGCAGATACTGAGTTAGCGTTGTTGGGCACGCAGTTCACCACCGAGGAGGCCGCAGAAGCGAACGCCGACCTTAAGGTAGGCGATGTGCACGAGGAGATCGTCGACAATGTCGATTTTGGCCGTATCGCTGCTCAGACCGCCAAGCAAGTTATTGTCCAGCGCGTCCGAGAAGCTGAGCGCGCCCAGATCGTTGACGAGTACCGCGATCGAATAGGCGAGCTGTTAGCGGGCATCGTCAAGAAAGTGACTCGCGATAATATCATTATCGATTTAGGCAGTAACGCTGAAGGCCTACTTCCCCGCAGTGAGTTGATTGGTCGTGAGACATTTCGTATTAACGATCGCGTACGCGCTGTTCTCAGTGAAATTAATTCTGAGTCGCGTGGTCCTCAACTGATTTTGTCTCGGTCTTGCAAAGAAATGCTGATCGAGCTCTTTAAAATTGAAGTCCCCGAAATTTCTGAAGGCGTTATTCAGATTCGTGCAGCTGCACGTGATTCTGGGTCGCGTGCCAAAATTGCTGTGAAAAGCGGCGACCAGCGTATCGACCCTGTGGGTGCTTGCGTGGGTATGCGTGGTTCGCGGGTTCAGGCGGTCTCCAACGAGCTCGATAATGAGCGTGTCGATATTATCTTGTGGGACGACAACCCCGCACAGATGGCAATTAACGCCATGTCCCCCGCGGAAGTTGAGTCGATTGTCGTCGATGAAGATACCCACACAATGGAAGTGGCGGTAGCGGAAGACAACCTAGCCCAGGCCATTGGTCGGGGCGGCCAAAATGTGCGCTTAGCATCAGAGCTGACTGGTTGGACTATCAATGTGATGAGCGTTGATGAGGCCGTCGAGAAGCAAGAAGCGGAAACAGTGCAGGTGATGGAAACGTTCATGGAAGCCCTCGATGTCGACGAGGATGTCGCTGGCGTTCTAGTTGATGAAGGTTTTACTACGCTAGAGGAAGTCGCTTACGTCCCGCTCGAAGAAATGATGTCGATCGAAGGCTTCGATGAAGATATTTCTGAGGAGCTCCGAGCCCGAGCAAAAGACGCCTTATTGACGATGGCTATTGCCTCTGAGGAAGAGCTGGGCGCTCACGAGCCAGCAGAAGATTTGTTGAGCATGGAAGGAATGGAGCGTCATCTTGCGTTTGTGCTTGCGGGCCGTGGTGTTGTCACCATGGAAGATCTCGCGGAGCAAGGCGTTGACGACCTAATGGATATTGAAGAAATGACCGAGGAGCGTGCGGCGGAGCTGATAATGACAGCACGTGCACCTTGGTTTGCGGAGGAAGAAGGCGCCTAAAAAAACGCTTTTTTTAACGACGCAAACCCAAACGGATCAGGGAGTATCAAATGGCTCAGGCGACAGTAGAACAACTAGCAGCGACGGTAGGAGCTTCCGTCGAGCGGTTGTTGTCTCAAATGAAAGACGCCGGCTTGCCTCACGCAGCGGCCGACGAGCTTGTTTCAGAAGAAGACAAGCAAACGCTTTTGGCGTTCTTAAAGCGCAGTCATGGTGATAGTGCAGAGGCGCCCAAGAAAATCACGTTGAAGCGCAAGCAAGTGAGCACACTGCGAACGAGCGGTGCGGGCAGGCGCACAGTCAACGTCGAGGTACGGAAGAAACGCACCTACGTCAAGCGTGACGAGTCAGAGAGCGTAGCGACTGACGAGATGGTAGAGGAGCAAGATGCGAGTCTCGTTGATGACGGAGCCGTTTTTGAGGCGCCTGCTGTAGAAAGCGCGTCGGAAACTGAAGTTCCTAGTGCGGTAGATGAACCGGTAACGCCCGAACCCGAGCCCGAACCTGAGCCTGAGCCCGAGCCTGAGCCCGAGCCCGAGCCTGAAGAAGACCTTGCGGACGTAGATCCAGAGGTGCTTCGGCAGAGAGCGGCTGCTCGTCGTCAAGCTGAAGAATCAAAGCGTAAGAGCGACCTAGAAGCGGTTGTCGAGGCAAAGAAAGCCGAAGCTCTGCGTGAAGAGCAAGAGAAGGCGGCGCGAGCTGCGGCGGCAAAAGCTGCCAAAGATCAAGCCACCCCATCGTCTGCCGGTGCTGGCGCTGATCGCAAGCCTAAGCGATTACATGATGCCCCTGTGCAGGAGGAGCCTGCCCGTAAGAAGGCTAAGGGTGGTCGTCTAGACAAGTCCTCTATTTCCGGAGCGCGTGGTAAGCAGCGTGGACATAACCTCTCGCTGAGCGCCCTCGAGGCTGCAGAAGCCGGTGGTCGCCGTCGTGGTGGTCGACGTGCCAAGAGAGGCAGTCATGAGGAGCACGGTAAGCACGGCTTTGAACAGCCCACAGAAAAGATTGTCTACGACGTGAATCTGCCAGAGAACATTGCGGTTGGTGATCTTGCACAGCAAATGGCCGTCAAGGCCGGAGTTGTGATCAAAGAGTTGATGAAGCTTGGCGTGATGGCCACTATTAATCAGATGGTTGATCAAGATACAGCGGCGCTGGTCGTTGAAGAGCTAGGACATAAAGTTAACTTGGTCAGCGTCGACGAACTTGAAGATAAGCTGGAAGAGACGCTAGCCAGTCATGAAGGAACGCTTGAGTCTCGTGCACCGGTTGTGACTGTAATGGGGCACGTTGATCACGGTAAGACTTCTCTGCTGGATTATATTCGTCATTCGCGAGTAGCGAGCGGTGAGGCGGGTGGTATTACCCAGCACATTGGTGCCTATCACGTCACGACCGATCAGGGCATGGTGACTTTCCTAGATACGCCTGGACACGCTGCGTTTACCGCAATGCGTGCTCGCGGAGCCAAGGCGACGGATATCGTTATCTTGGTCGTTGCTGCCGATGACGGTGTGATGCCTCAAACAGAAGAGGCGATCCAGCACGCTAAAGCGGCAGGAGTGCCTCTCGTTGTTGCGGTTAACAAAATCGACAAAGAAGCCGCAGACCCCGATCGCGTCAAGAACGAGTTGGCAGCGAAAGAGGTTATTCCGGAAGAGTGGGGCGGTGAAAATCAGTTTATCAATGTTTCTGCTCACACCGGTGAGGGCGTAGACGCACTACTCGACGCGGTATTGCTGCAAGCTGAATTGCTTGAGCTGAAGGCGCCTGCCGATGTTCCTGCGCAGGGTATTGTGATTGAATCTCGCCTCGATAAGGGTCGCGGTCCCGTCGCGTCACTGCTCGTGCAGGCAGGCACATTACGCAAGGGTGATATCGTTCTTGCAGGCCTGCAGTATGGTCGTGTCCGCGCGATGCTCGATGAAAACGGTAAGCCTGTAGAAAGTGCGGGGCCGAGTATTCCCGTTGAAATTCTTGGCCTTGATGGGACACCTGATGCAGGTGACCAAGTCGCAGTGGTCGAGAGCGAGAAGCGTGCGCGTGAAATCGCTGACTTCCGCCAAGAAAAAATGCGCTCTAACAAGCTGGCTCGCCAACAAGCGGCGAAGCTCGACAATATGTTTGAGTCTATGACTGCCGGCGATCGGAAAACGCTTAATCTGGTTATCAAAGCGGATGTGCGCGGTTCACTCGAGGCCCTGCAAGGTGCCTTGGCCGACCTCGGCAACGATGAAGTCAAAGTGAATGTCGTGTCAGGCGGCGTAGGTGGTCTTACCGAGTCGGATGTTTCGCTAGCAATGACGAGTTCGGCAATTATCGTCGGCTTTAACGTGCGAGCTGATGTGGGTGCGCGTCGCGTTGCTGAGCAAGAGGCCGTTGAAGTTCGCTATTACAACGTGATCTACGATTTGATCGATGACGTTAAGGCGGCACTGACAGGCATGCTGTCGCCTGAGCTGCGCGAAGAGATCGTTGGAATCGCCGAAGTCCGCGATGTCTTCCGGTCACCTAAGTTTGGCCTTATTGCGGGCTGCATGGTAACTGAAGGAGCCGTGTATCGCTCGAAGCCTATCCGTGTTTTGCGTGACAACGTTGTGATTTATCAAGGCGAGCTCGAGTCACTACGTCGCTTCAAGGATGATGCGAACGAAGTCCGAAACGGCACGGAGTGTGGTATTGGCGTCAAAAATTACAACGACGTTAAAGTGGGCGATCTCATCGAAGTCTATGATGTGAACGAAGTCGCACGGACACTCTGAGGCTAGCGTGGCGCGCGAATACAGTCGTACACAGCGGGTTGGGGATTTTCTCCAGCAGGAATTAGCGCAACTTATTCAGCGTGAGCTGCGTGATCCTCGCGTTGATATGGTCAGCGTTACGGGGGTCGATGTGAGCCGAGATTTGTCTCACGCAAAGGTGTTTTATACCCAGCTGGGAACAGACGACATAGAATCGTCCAAAGAAACGACTGACGTGCTTAACAAGGCTGCGGGTTTTCTTCGCTCGCAGTTGGCGCGATCTGCCACCATGCGAACCGTACCTCGACTGCATTTTCGGTTTGACGAAAGTGTTGGCCACGGCCGTGATATGGAAGCACTGATTCGAGACGCGACAGAGGCTGACTCCGTACGTCATACCGACTCAGCGGAAACCTCCGAGGACTAGTGGATCGTGGCTCGTAGACGACGCGGTCGTTCTGTGGACGGTGTCCTGGTCCTTGATAAGCCCGGAGGTATGACCTCCAATGGTGCGCTGCAGCGAGTTAAACGCTTGTTTGATGCGGCCAAAGCGGGACACACCGGTAGCCTAGATCCCTTAGCTACGGGTGTTCTGCCGTTATGTTTTGGCGAGGCGACTAAATTTTCTCAATACGTTCTCGATGCCGATAAGGGGTACTTAAGCACCTTTGTTTTTGGTGTTGGCACCGATACGCTCGACGCAGAGGGGGTAGAAACCGCCCGAGCGGACGCTTCATTGGTCGATACTGAGCGTTTAGACAAGGCTATGGCGTCTTTGCGTGGTCCTATCTCGCAAATACCGCCCATGTATTCTGCGCTCAAGCGCGATGGTCAGCCGCTATACAAGCTCGCGCGCGCCGGCATTGAAGTTGAGCGCAAATCCAGAGACGTCACCATCCACCATTTTGAATTGCTCGCTTTCAGACCGGGAGCAGTAGCGCAAGCGGATGTGCTGATACGCTGCAGTAAGGGCACTTATGTTCGCTCCTTGGCAGAGTCCTTGGGTGCTGCGCTAAATCTGCCGGCGCATGTGTCGGCATTGCGCCGTGATATTGCCGGCCCTTATAGCTTGGCGCAGGCGGTGACCTTAGACATGCTCGATGCTTGCGCAGCACAGGGGCAGGATGCGTTAGATGCGTTGCTAGCACCGATGGATGGGCCTCTCGATGCACTACCGTCGGTTGAGCTAGGTGATTCTGCCACTTACTACCTGAAACAGGGGCAGGCGGTACTAGTGCCAAATGGCCCAAGGAATGGTATGGTGCGCGCCTATGCGGCGTCGGGCCTGTTTTTGGGCATTGGTGAAATGCTCGATGACGGCCGCGTTACACCGCGGCGATTAGTGGTTCGATAACCACTCAAGAACACTCAGCGGACCCGTCTGTAAACCTGCACGGACGGGCTCGATTAATCAAGCAGGTTGGAGAAAGTACTATGGCGTTAGATGCAGCCACTAAAGCTCAGATCGTTACAGATTACCAGCAGTCAGCTAGTGATACAGGTTCACCTGAAGTTCAGGTCGCCCTATTAACGGCGAATATTGAGCAATTACAGTCGCATTTTAAGGAACACGCTAAGGACCACCATTCCCGTCGTGGCCTAATTCGTATGGTCAACCAGCGCCGAAAGTTGCTGGATTACCTGAAAAGCAAAGACGTGGCGCGTTACGTCGATTTGATCAAGCGTCTCGGCCTGCGTCGGTAATGACCAGCCCAATGGCCGGCTATATGCCGGCCGTTTCATTTTTTGGAGATAGTCAGTGAACGTAGTTAGAAAAACATTTCAGTACGGTGATCAAGAAATCACCCTCGAAACTGGTCGCGTAGCGCGCCAGGCTTCGGGCGCAGTACTTGTAACCATGGGTAGCACCAGTGTGTTGTGTACCGTCGTTGCAGCGCGCCAAACTCGACCCGGCCAGGATTTCTTCCCTTTGTCGGTACATTACATTGAGAAAACGTATTCTGTTGGAAAAATCCCCGGTGGATTCTTCAAGCGTGAAGGTCGTCCTAGCGAAAAAGAGACGCTGACATCGCGTCTGATTGATCGCCCGGTCCGTCCGCTTTTCCCGAATGGCTTTATGAATGAGGTACAAGTCGTTTGTACCGTTATGTCTGCAGATAAGGAAACTGATCCAGATATTCCTGCAATGATTGGTACGTCGGCTGCGTTGGCCATTTCTGGCTGCCCCTTCAACGGTCCTATCGGTGGGGCTCGGGTTGGTTTTGATCCCGCCAAAGGATACCTCTTGAATCCTACCTATGCTCAATTGGCTGATAGCGCGCTCGATATGGTTGTTGCGGGTACTTCAGATGCCGTGCTGATGGTGGAGTCGCAGGCAAAAGAATTGTCCGAAGACCAAATGCTCGGTGCGGTATTGTTTGCGCATCAAGAAATGCAAACAGTTATCAAGGCGATTAATGAGTTGGTCGAAGAGGCCGGTAAGCCGCGTTGGGAATGGCAAGCGGCGCCCGTCGATGCGGATCTTCAAGCTGCTGTTGAGGCGGAAGCTCAAGCGGCGCTCGGTGAAGCTTATCGCATTACCGAAAAAGCATCTCGCTATGAGCGCGTCGGCGAAATTCGCAGCGCGGTTGTTGAGAAGTTGGCAGTCGAAGGCGGTCCTTCGTCTGACGATATCAAAGACATCTTCAAATCCATGGAAAAGAATATTGTCCGCCAGCGTATTATCGCGGGCGAGCCACGTATTGATGGCCGCGATTCACGCACTGTGCGATCAATCATGTGCGAAGTCGATGTTCTTCCCAAGGTCCACGGGTCGGCATTATTTACTCGTGGCGAAACACAGGCCATCGGTGCAGTGACGTTGGGTTCTACCCGAGATGCACAGATCATCGATGCACTGGAAGGCGAGCGTCGCGACCCCTTCATGTTGCACTACAACTTCCCTCCCTATTCTGTGGGTGAGGCAGGTCGTATCGGTGCTACTGGTCGTCGTGAAATTGGTCACGGTCGTCTTGCGCGCCGCGGTCTCGCCGCTGTGCTGCCAAGCGAAGAAGAATTTCCTTACACGATTCGGGTCGTATCAGAAATCACTGAATCCAATGGCTCCAGCTCAATGGCGTCAGTCTGTGCAGGTTCCTTGGGCTTAATGGCTGCCGGTGTACCCCTTAAGGCACCTGTTGCCGGTATTGCAATGGGTCTAGTGAAAGAGGGCAATCAATTTGCCGTCTTGACCGACATTTTGGGTGATGAAGATCATCTGGGTGATATGGACTTCAAAGTAGCGGGAACTGCCGAAGGTATTACTGCACTGCAAATGGATATCAAGATTGAAGGTATCAATGAGCAGATTATGGAAGTCGCTCTCGAGCAGGCACAGCAGGCACGTTTGCACATCTTAGGTCAGATGAATGCGGTCCTCGAGAAGCCTCGTGAGATTACCTCGGAAAATGCGCCTAGCATGATTGCGTTGAAGGTCGACTCTGACAAGATTCGCGACATCATCGGTAAAGGCGGTGCGACTATCCGTCAAATCACTGAGGACTCGGGTGCTACTGTCGATATCAACGACGACGGTACTGTTAAAGTTTTTGGTCAAAATCAGCACGCTCGCGATAAAGCGGTCGAGATGATTATGGCTATCACTGCAGAAGCTGAAGTCGGCGCTATTTACGAAGGCGTCGTTGCTCGCATTGTCGATTTCGGTGCATTCGTGAATATTCTGCCAGGTAAAGACGGTTTGGTTCACATCTCACAAATCGCTGATGAGCGTGTTGAGAATGTTACTGACTACCTCTCGGAAGGGCAGACAGTACGCGTTAAGGTTCTCGACGTAGACCAGCGCGGTCGGATCAAGCTTTCGATGAAAGAAGTGGAAGCGAATTCAGCCGAGGCAACAGGTGAGGCTGAACCTGAAGACTTGAGCGCTGAGTAAAGGCTAGCGATCTGCAGCGTGGGCTTGGCTCCGTTGCAGTGTGCTCAGAGCTTAGAAGGGCCGTCGCCAGTAATGGCGCGGCCTTTTTTTGTGCAGTGCTGTTTTGTTTCGGGACTCACTGGCCCGCGTCTAATGGGTAGTTACAGGATCATACTGCAAGCGGTTAGATAATTATTTTATCGCCCGATTTGCCATGAGCTCTTCAACAACCGAAGGGTCTGCGAGGGTCGATGTGTCGCCGAGATTGTCTAGATCGTTTTCAGCGATCTTGCGTAGTATCCGTCGCATGATCTTGCCTGAGCGCGTTTTGGGTAAGCCTGGGGCCCACTGAATAACATCGGGCTTGGCGATAGGTCCAATCTCCCTCACACACAGACTAATTAATTCAGCTCGAAGCGTTTCTGACGGCTCTACGCCTCCCATGGGGGTGACGTAAGCATAAATACCTTGGCCCTTAATATCGTGCGGAAATCCCACTACGGCGGCTTCAGCGATGAGCTCGTGCTCAACAAGCGCACTTTCAACTTCAGCAGTCCCCATTCGGTGTCCTGACACGTTAAGTACGTCATCGACCCGGCCGGTGATACGGATGTACCCGTCAGCGTCTCGTAATGCACCGTCACCAGTGAAGTAATAGCCCGGATAGGTGCTGAAATAGGTGTCGATTAAGCGCTGGTGATCGCCATAAACGGTGCGAATTTGGCCCGGCCATGAACGCTTAATAGCGAGGTAGCCTTCCGCTGCACCGCTAAGCTCCCTCCCTGCCTCATCAAGTATGACGGGCTCTACACCGAAAAATGGAAAGCTGGCGTAGCCCGGTTTCAATGCGTGAGCGCCGGGGAGCGGGGTGATCATGATCCCGCCCGTCTCGGTTTGCCACCAGGTATCGACGATTGGGCAGCGTCCGTCGCCGACAACTGAGTGATACCACTCCCAGGCTTCAGGATTGATGGGTTCACCCACGGAGCCTAATAGTCTGAGACTCGCACGAGAATGCTTCTTTACCAGCTCGTCGCCGTATGCATGGAGTGCACGAATAGCCGTGGGCGCGGTAAAGAACAGATTGACTTTATGCTTATCGATAACCTCCCAAAAGCGGCCGCCATCGGGGTGAGTTGGTACGCCTTCAAAGATAAGAGAGGTTGCGCCGTTGGCGAGCGGGCCGTAAACGATGTACGTGTGGCCGGTGACCCAGCCGACATCGGCTGTACACCACCAAACCTCGCCTTCTTTGTAGTCAAACACATATTTGAAGGTCATTGCCGCCTGAAGTAGGTAGCCACCGGTTGTGTGCAGAACGCCTTTAGGGCTGCCCGTAGAGCCTGATGTATACAGAATGAACAGGGGATCCTCTGCATCCATGCTTTCGGGCGCACACTCATTGGCTGCTGCGGCCGTGGCCTCGTGATACCAAACGTCGCGGCCTTCAACCCAAGAGATACTGCCGCCTGTTCGGTTAACCACTATGACTGAATCTACGTCTGAGCAGCTTTGTAGTGCGATATCGACATTGGCTTTCAGTGGGATTTTTTTGCCGGCGCGTACGCCTTCGTCGGCGGTAATGACCATGCGGCAATCGGCATCATTGATACGGCTCTGTAGCGCTTCTGGAGAAAAACCTCCGAAGACCACCGAATGCACCGCGCCGATCCGGGCACATGCCAGCATGGCGTAGGTAGCCTCGGGAATCATGGGCATATAAATGCAGACTCTATCGCCTTTTTGAACCCCTCGATCACGCAATACGTTGGCGAGGCGGCAGACCTTATTCTTTAATTCTGAATAGCTAATATGTGAGCTCTGGGAAGGGTCATCGCCCTCCCAAATTAACGCGGTTTGTTCGGCGCGCTCTGGAAGATGTCGATCGATACAGTTGACCGAAACATTGAGCTTGCCATCGACAAACCAATTGGCTTTGCCTCGGCTAATATCGTTGTCTGAAACTCGGGTCCAAGGCTGATCCCAGGTTAAAAACTCCCTTGCGCGTTGCGCCCAAAATGCGTCGGGGTCGTCTAGCGACTGCCGATACATGGTCGCGTAGCTTTCGGGGGTGATATGCGCATTGGCAAACTGGGGAGGTATTGGGTAAGTGCCGTGATCAGGCATCGATGATCTCCATGTTCGATCAAATAAGTATGTGCAAATAGTATAAAGCTCGCGCTGTACTTTGGTGCCTCTAATTTATCTTATTAGTATTAAATACAGGCTAGCAGCTATTATGTACGCTCTAGCGACCTAAAACTCTGGAGAATAATAATGTCACACTTGTCAGAGGCCAGTGCTCGAGAGTACTGGCGCAGGAATAAAGCGCTGATGTTCAAACTTGGACTTATCTGGTTTGCGGTTAGCTTCGGCTGCGGCGTGCTACTTGTCGATGTGCTCAATCAGATACACGTTGGCGGTTATAAATTAGGGTTTTGGTTCGCTCAGCAAGGTTCAATTTATACGTTTATCGCATTGATCTTCTATTACTCCCACGCGATGCATAAGCTCGACAAAGAATTCAATGTTGAGGAGCGCGATTAATGGATTTGGCGTTCACTACTTACTTGGTTGTCGGTTTCACTTTCGCCATTTATATCGGCATTGCGATTTGGGCGCGCGCGGGCTCGACGAAAGAATTTTATATTGCCGGTGGGGGTATACATCCGATTGCTAACGGCATGGCCACAGCGGCCGATTGGATGTCGGCAGCGTCATTTATCGGTATGGCCGGCCTGATCGCTTTTATGGGCTATGGTGGTTCGGTGTTCTTGATGGGCTGGACTGGCGGGTATGTGATTCTCGCGATGCTTCTTGCGCCTTACTTGCGTAAGTACGGCAAGTTCACGGTGCCCGAATTTATTGGCGACCGATTTTATTCCGATGCAGCCCGGATTGTTGCAGTGATTTGCCTGATTATTTGTTCGGTGACCTATGTGATTGGTCAGATGAAAGGCATCGGTGTGGCATTCTCGCGCTTCTTGGAGACTGATTACGCTACCGGTTTGTATACCGGCATGATCATCGTATTTTTCTATGCCGTTTTGGGCGGCATGAAAGGCATTACCTATACCCAGATCGCACAGTATTGCGTACTGATTTTGGCGTATACCATTCCCGCAATCTTTATCAGTTTACAGTTGACTGGGAATCCCATTCCTCAGCTAGGCTTGGGCAGTACTTTGGTTGGCACCGATACTTTTTTGCTGGATAAACTTGATCAAACCGTTCAAATGCTGGGCTTTCCCGAGTACACAACGCAGACTCGTATCAGTACCCTCAATATGTTTGCTTTCACCGCGTCGTTAATGATCGGCACGGCGGGTTTGCCTCACGTTATTATCCGATTTTTTACCGTTCCTAAAGTGAAGGATGCGCGCAGTTCGGCAGGTTGGGCGCTTGTATTTATTGCTATTCTTTACACGACGGCGCCGGCCGTCGCCGGCATGGCGCGCTTGAATATCATGCAAACCATTGAGCCTTCTCCTGGGCAGTATCTAGAGATTGATAAGCGACCTGACTGGTTTCGCAATTGGGAGAAGACAGGCCTTTTGGCGATCGAAGATAAAAATGGCGATGGCCGTATTCAGTACAGTGCAGATCCCGAGAGTAACGAATTAGTGACGCTGGATCGCGATATTTTGGTTCTTGCCAATCCTGAAATTGCCCAGCTTCCGAACTGGGTTATTGCACTGGTCGCAGCCGGCGGTCTGGCAGCTGCGCTGTCGACAGCAGCGGGCTTGTTACTGGCAATCTCGTCGGCCATTTCGCACGATTTATTGAAGAGTACGTTCATGCCCAATATCTCTGAGAAGGCCGAGCTTAACGCGTCTCGTGGCGCGATGGCCCTGGCCATCGCGGGTGCCGGCTATTTGGGTTTGCATCCACCAGGCTTTGCCGCAGGCACAGTGGCGCTCGCTTTTGGTTTGGCTGCATCATCACTCTTTCCGGCATTAATGATGGGTATCTTTTCTACTAAGGTCACTCGTGAGGGTGCTGTTGCCGGAATGCTGGCAGGCATTGGTATCACATTATTTTATGTGTTCCAGCATAAGGGCATCATGTTTGTTGCCGACTGGCGATACTTAGAAGACTGGGGCAGTAATTGGTTCTTTGGTATCGAGCCCAATGCCTTTGGTGTGGTGGGTGCAATGGTTAATTTTGCCGTGGCTATCGCAATTAGTCAGTGGACACCCGCGCCGCCTCAGCGAGTTCGAGACCTCGTCGAGGATATTCGCGTTCCGATGGGCTCAGACGTGCTGCATGTTGATCATTGATGTGAATGATCGCTCGCGACGTTAGGTGTTAAATCGATGGCTGAATCGACGTTAAAAAGGTCTGTGTTTACTGACAAGCATGTTGTCATAGCACTGCTGGTGGCGCCTATTCTGGCCATCGCCAGCTGGTACGCAGTAGGCTGGTTAGCGGGTGATCTTGCCGAGTCTGAGGTTGCCGAATCAGGGCAGGCTTACCCATTGCTAGAACGGTCCGGTTGCCGCTATGAAGGGGGTGAATGCCGGGTGAGCAATGGGGATTTCATACTGACATTGACGGTGGGTACGGTGGACAACGAAGGAGCTATCTATATCCAATCTGCGTTACCCCTAGAGTCGCTGTTGGTGGGGTTGCGATCGTCCGGTGATAGGCCGCCTCTGGCTGCTCAGCGCCAAAGCAATAATACACGTGACTGGATGTTTTTAGCCCAGGGGCCTATCGCGAGCGACGACGCTTTACGTATTGTTGCTGTGACGGGCGGAGCTGCTTATTTTGGCGAAGTATCGCTGACGTTTACCGAGTAGAGGCAGTACTGAGGTCGACTTGCCTATTATCAATGAGGCGGGTACTACCAAGACTTGCAGCGCCAAAAATAGCTACTTCAGTATCCTCTGCCTGTGCTGACGCCAAATCACTGCGCCGCCTTACTTCAATGTAGTCGGGTGTAAACCCCGTTTTGGTGAGCCGCTGTATCGCTTCACGACAAAGGGTATCGAAATCACGCCGTCCAGCGGTTATCGCTTCATGAACACGCTCTAGTTCACGATAAAGCGCTGGTGCTTTAGTGCGCTGGTCAGCACTCAAGTAGCCATTGCGTGAACTTAATGCCAGCCCGTCGTCAGCGCGTGCGGTTGCGATACCGACAATTTCAATGCCCATGGCTAAGTCGCGGACCATTTTTTTGATGAGGAGCAACTGCTGTAAGTCTTTCTCACCGAAGAGGGCGACATCCGGCTTCACGACGTTTAAAAGCTTGCAAACGACCGTTGAGACACCGTCAAAATGCCCAGGACGGCTGGCGCCACAAAGCACGTCGGTGAGCTCCGGAACGGTGACGACGGTGTGAGATTGAACTCCCTCAGGATAAATGTCTTTGTCATTTGGTGTGAACACAACATCGGTTTGAAGCGCATCGAGCTGCTTCAAGTCTTCTTGCAGCGTGCGGGGGTACGACGCTAAATCTTCATTAGCCCCAAACTGCTTTGGATTGATGAAGATAGATACGACAACGATATTTGCTCGTAACTTTGCCTGTTGAACAAGCGACAAGTGCCCGGCGTGCAGATTGCCCATCGTGGGCACAAAGGCTACGGTCGACCCTCCTGCTTTGATGTCGGCTAGGTACGCTGTCAGCTCGGCGCTGCTATCAATGGTTTTCAATCTGCGTTGCCCTCGCCTTACTTATAGACGTGTTCTTCGCGAGGATACTTGCCAGACTTCACCGCCTCTACAAACGCTTTGAGCGCCTCTTGCACAGACCCTTGCTCGAGCATGAAGTTTTGTACGAACTTGGCGGTCTTTTCAGACAATCCAAGCAAATCGTGCAGTACCAGTACCTGGGCGTCAGTACCCGCGCCTGCGCCAATACCGATAACCGGGATATCGAGTTTGGAGCTAATGTCTGCCGCTAGGTGTTCTGGCACGCACTCAAGAAGCAATATGCTGGCGCCGGCATCTTGAATTTCCACTGCGTCCGCAAGAATGGATTTTGCTTCCTTTGGTGTTCGACCCTGAACGCGATAACCGCCAAACACATTGACACTCTGAGGTGTTAAGCCAAGGTGAGCACACACGGGTATGCCTCGCTCCACCAGCTTATGGATACTGTCGCTAAGCCAAGTACCCCCTTCCATTTTGATCATCTGCGCGCCGGCTTGCATCAGCGCAGCGCCAGACGTTAATGCGCGTTCTGTGGTCTCGTAGGACATAAAGGGCATGTCTGAAACAACGAGAGAGTGAGGGCGAGCTCTACCCACGCATTTTGTGTGGTAGACCATATCGTCCAAAGTGACGGGTATCGTTGTGTCATGGCCCTGTAGCACCATGCCAAGAGAGTCACCGACCAAGATGGTTTCCGCGCCCGCTTCGCTGACCAAGCGCGCGAAAGTCGCATCGTAAGCGGTAATCATGACGAATTTTTCGCCTGCCGCCTTCATAGCATCTAGTGTGCTGATGGTTACGCGCTTACTCATTGCTGGTCCCCAGAGTGTATTTCAGTAACATCTTCGTTAAGAATGCCAGATTACCCGAAGAATGTCGGGTTGAAATAGTGCCGACCACTGCGAATATCCAATAAGTAGTCAACGAGTTGGACAAAATCCGTGTCACTTTTCACTAAGTCAATTTCATTGGCATTGACGATGAGCAACGGAGCGGCATCGTAGTAGTGAAAGAAGTCGCTGTAAACCTCATTCAGTTGTTCTAAGTAATGCCGATCGATACGGTGTTCGTTCACGGCTCCACGTTGCTCGATACGCTCGAGCAAGCGATCGGGTGATGCCTGTAAATAAATCACCAGGTCAGGCGCGGGCGCGTCTATCGTCAGTTGCTTATAAACCTTGTCATAGAGCGCATATTCATCGCTATCCAGATTAACGCGAGCAAAAAGCGGGTCTTTCTCGATGAGGAAATCTGACACTCGAACAGGTTCAAAAATGTCATTCTGGCGTAAGTCTTGAATCTTCTGAGCTCGCTGAAAGAGGAAAAATAACTGTGTTGCTAATGCCGCGTCGGCTTTGTTTTGATAAAAGCGCTCTAGGAAGGGGTTTTCATGGGCATCTTCAAGCAAGGTATCGTAGTTAAAAAGACGCGCTAAGCGCTGTGCGAGCGTTGTTTTACCAACACCAATCGGGCCTTCAATGGCTATATAGCCTGGCAGAGCACGTCCTTTTAGGTCGAGGGTTAGGTCGAGGCTTAGGCCGGGCGTCATGGGGCTTTCAGTGGGCATGAGCGCAAGCCCTGCTGGAACTGGCTGCCGACAGCGTTGCGGGCAGTTTGGTCACAGATACATTCGTAAGGCGCTTAAACATGTCGCCAACAGAGTCTTTACCGACAACTACGTAATCACCGCCAGTAAGCTCTATAAGCGGCGCAAGAACAAAGTCGCGCTCACCAATACCGGGATGCGGTAACGTTAATATCGGGCAGTGATGGTTTAGCTGATCGTAAAGGAGTAGGTCTAGATCTATGCACCGCTCACCCCAATGGCGTCGCTTGATTCGACCCATGGTTCTTTCAATGTTCTGCAGCTCACTCAATAGTTCGTGCGCACTTAGCTGCGTCTCCAGTGCGGCGCAGGTGTTGTAGAAGTCGGGTTGGTCTTGCGGCCCCATGGGTGCTGAGCGGTAAACGGCTGCTGTTTTTATGACTCGCGTTTTTGGCGCCAATGACAAAGCGTCAAGGGCTTGCTGCAACTGCTTAATTGGGTCGCCAATATTGGCACCTAAGCCGATATAGGCGCAGTTCACTGGCGTCTCCGTCTACGTGGTCGGCGAGTGGGTTTGCTGTCCTCTCTGGGCGGTGCAGTGCCGACAACATCTGGATTTAGTTGCTGTTGTTCTGTCCAAAAAACCCCGCAATCGTCGAGTTGCTCGCCAGCTTGTTCTCTGAGTAAAAGCAGATCATAGGCTGCTCTGAAGCGTCGCTGACTCATGATGTCGACGATACGCTTAGGCTTTCGCGCTTCAAGCTTCCCTTGCATCTCCCACATTTCACGCATCGGGATTGAAAAACGCTTCGGAATGGCTGTGTGCAGACAAGTTTCGGCCGTAACCTGTTGGCCGATGCTATTCATCGCTTGCGCTTGCGGCTCACCAGCTTGAGCCAACGCTTCGTAGCGAGGCTGAACAGCTGGCCAGAGCATTGCTGCGAGTAAGAAGGCCGGAGTTACGGGTCGATCTTTTCGCACGCGCTGATCAGTGCTCTGCATCGCCGCTGTAACCATCTGCTTATATCGCGGCTCCTTAGCGATCCTATCGGCTGCCTCTGGGGTCAGGTAGCGGAGTAAGTCGTAGTTGCACAGGAGTAAGAACGTGCTTTTTGCGTACCCCGACATAAACAATTTGAGAAATTCGTCGAACAGCCGTGCGGCAGGGATTTCGCTGAGCAACGGCCCGCAAACAGCAATCGCTTCAGCCGTTTCAGATTCAATATCGAATTGAAGTCGCGCTGAAAACCTTACTACTCGCAGCATTCGTACAGGATCTTCGCGGTATCGCGTCGCGGGATCGCCAATAATTCGAATGAGGCGAGCCTCAATGTCTTCTAAACCGCTTTGCTGATCGAGGACGCTTTCATCATCGGGGTCGTAGTACATTGCGTTAACAGTGAGATCTCGCCGTTTCGCGTCGTCTTCGAGTGAGCCGTAAACGTTGTCCCGCAGCAGCAGGCCTTTTTCCGATTGTTTGCTTGTCGAGGGTTTGGCTTCATCGCTGTCATGATGCCCGCGGTAGGTAGTGACCTCAATAATCTCTCGGCCTTGTCGCACGTGGACAATCTGAAAGCGGCGGCCGATGATCCGGGCGCTCCTAAACAAAGCTTTCGTCTGCTCGGGTGTTGCGTTAGTCGCAACGTCAAAGTCTTTTGGCTGCCCGTTGATTAGCAGATCGCGAACCGCGCCGCCCACAATAAAGGCTTCGAAGCCACCTTCTCGGAGGCGATGAACAACACTCAGAGCTGCGCGACTTATCGCTGCCTGATCGATGCCGTGACTGGCTTTGTCTATGACCCTCAATGAACGTCCTTTTAAGTAAAGGCTGACGTGGCCAGCAGTCTACTAAGTTACGGCGTCGGTGGGGAGAGTAATCTTTGGTCGGGAGGAACTTTTTGAAATTATCGGACTCTATAAACAAACATGGGGAAGTTTCCTTCCCCACCCAGGTCCGTTGTGACGCATTTTATTGTTATTTGGCCAATTATTGTTATTTTAGCTCTGCCCTGTAGGTAGCATGACCTGTGCCACTTGAATAAATATGTTGTTAATCAGTAGGTTAGGTTAAGTGGTATTTAGGGTGGTATTTAAATAGGCGCTTTGAGTGTTCCTGCTGTTACCTTTCATCACCCTCGGTGTTACCTATCGTGGCGCTTGTCAGGTGTGATTTTAAGCGGGTTTTTGTTTGGGCGCTTTTTTTCTCGAAATATTAAAACGCTGTCTGCGCTCCCAAAGACATTTTCGGCTAATCCCCAGCTTTTGTGCGAGCTGTGTCTCTGACATCGACTCCTGATGCTCGATGACAAACCGGTGAAAGTAATCTTCTAGGGAGAGCTCTTCATCCGTGGCCGCGCTGGTATCGCTCTGTGATTCGGGGTTTGGTGCGGGTGACGTGGCGCGGCCACGGTCCGCTGGAACTAATCGAGCTATCGGAGACGCTTGTTGTATTCCGAGATCGGCGACTTCGATCTCCGCGCCCTCCGCCATGACCACGCCGCGCTCAATGGCATGCTCAAGCTCACGAACATTGCCTGGCCACTGGTAACGCAACACCGACTCCAAGGCATGATCACTTAAGCGTCTCTCTGGCTGTTCCAGTCGTCTAGCTATGGTGCCGGCGAACCACTCAGCCATAGCTCTAATATCATTCCCTCGCGCACGCAGAGGTGGGATAACGAGGCGCAGAACGTTAATACGATAATACAAATCTTGCCGAAACTCGTTGTCTTGAGCGAGCTGGGCAAGGTCTCGATGTGTCGCGCAGATGAGTCTTACGTCCACTCGTTTGCTGGTGACTGCACCGATGCGCCTAATCTCACCCTCTTGAATGAATCGGAGTAGTCGCGCCTGTGCTGCCAGAGGAAGTTCGCCTATTTCGTCTAAGAACAATGTGCCGCCATCTGCCGCTTCAATTAAGCCGATGCGGTTGGTGTTGGCGCCGGTGAATGCGCCTTTCTCATAGCCGAATAGTTCGGACTCAATAAGCGTATCGGGGATGGCGGCGCAGTTAACAGCGACCATGCGACGGCTGGCGCGAGGGCTTGATTCATGGACTCGCCGCGCCGTGAGTTCTTTGCCAGTGCCTGTCTCGCCTAAAATAAGAACGGTCGAGTCCGTTTGCGCAATTTTTCTGACGTTGACATAGAGCTTTGCGAGGAGAGGGCAGGCGCCTTCGAAGTAGCTGTTCTCCGAGGCGTCAGTTTCTATCTGTTTGTTATTCTTGACCGTAGGATGTTGTGCCAATGCCTCGTGAACGACAGCCAGTAGATCATCGGCGGCACAAGGCTTGGCTAGGTAATCTACAGCGCCTTGCTTCATCGCCTCAACAGCCGAGCGTAGGCTCGCGTAGTTGGTCATGACAACAACGGGCACGGGATGTGCTAAGGCAATCAGCTCGCTGCCAGAATCCCCCGGTAATCGTAGTTCGGTGATGACCAAATCGAATGTGAGTAGATCGTATTGCTGATCGGCACTGGCGACGCTTCCTGCTTCGGCCACTTTAATCCCATGAGATTCAAGGATTTTGCGGAGGGACTGTCGTTGATACGCTTCATCGTCGACGAGAAGAACGTGAGGCATGAATTGATACTCCGCACAGTTGTTGCCATGAGTGTCCGTTACTTTATCGCAACTCACTCGGTAACAAAACTGGGAAAATGTTACCTTGGTACACGATTTTTATGCCAGCGTTCGACATACCATTCGACTAGCTGCGTAGGTTCGCCGATCGAGCTTGGCGCTTTGGGTATGCCGAGATGCTCGGCCGCTGCGCGTAAATTAGCACAGGGTGTTGCGTTGTTTACGCCGTGCGCGCCGGCCTGCTTACTCAGCTTGTGGCCATCTGGACCGTATACCAATGGCAAGTGACCGTATTGCGGCGACGATAGCCCTAATAAGCTTTGTAAGAACAGTTGCCTTGGGGTCGATTCCAGGAGGTCGCAGCCCCGTATGACATGAGTGATCCCTCGGCCATCGTCACAGGCGGCCGCCAATTGGTAGGCAAAAAGCCCGTCTTTGCGACGCACAATAAAATTTGGGTGCTGCTTGCCGAGGTCAAATGTCTGCTTACCTTGAATAGCATCATCGAATTCGATATGCGTATCCGGGGGCACGATAACGCGCAAGCTAGTAGTTCTCGTTTCGCTGAGATCTCGGCGCTGACAAGCGCTGACGCATACACCCCCGGCGCCTAACGAGCTTCTACTGCAGCCGCAATAGAACGCATTTCCTTGATGTTTGAGTTGCTCGATTGCTCGAGTAAACCTATCACTGTGATGGCTTTGGTACTCGATTGCATCGGGATTGAGGCCGTGCGCCTTGAGGGCCTCTAAAATGCCCTTACTCGCGCCTGGAATCTCTCGTGGGGGGTCGATATCGTCAATGCGAACAAGCCAGAGACCCCCGTTTCGTTTGGCGTCGAGATGGCTTGCAAGGGCCGCGATCATCGAGCCCGCATGAAGCGGGCCGGTTGGGGACGGAGCGAACCGACCTACATAACGATCTAGGTAAAGAGGGTCCGCACCAAGTTCTGACATGGTTTGCGAGAAAGACTCGAGCGTTAGCCGAGCTCTTGCTTTTCTTTAATCTCCGCGAGCGTCTTACAGTCGATACACATCGTCGCGGTGAGCCTTGCTTCCAGCCTTTGGACACCAATTTCGATGCCGCAGGCATCACAGTAACCGTAGTCGTCCTCTTGAATACGCACGAGTGTCTTGTCGATCTTTTTGATGAGCTTGCGCTCTCGATCTCGCGTTCTTAGCTCGAGGCTGAACTCTTCTTCCTGAGTCGCTCGATCCGCTGGATCAGGGAAGTTCGCCGCTTCATCTCGCAAATGGGTCATAGTCCCTTTTACTTCATCAACGAGGTCTGCCCGCCAGTTGAGCAATAGTTGGCGAAAATGCTCAAGTTGCTCCTGATTCATGTAGGACTCGCCTCGAGCGGGCTTGTAGGGTTTGAAATTCTCAAAGCGCTGGACGGTGCCAACGGCCCTTGCCACGTTGCTAGCCTTTGTCTTTCTGCTCTTTGCTTTAGTTGCCGTACCTTTTTTAGCAGATGCAGTTTTAGCAGGCGTTTTAGCGGCAGGCTTTGCGGTTGTCTTTTTCGCAGGTGCCTTTTTCGCAGGTGCCTTTTTAACAGCTGCAGTTTTAGCAGGCACCTTAGCGGTAGGCTTGGCGGTTGCCTTTTTAGCAGGTGCTTTTTTAGCAGGCACCTTAGCGGTAGGCTTGGCGGTTGCCTTTTTAGCAGGTGCTTTTTTAGCAGGCGCTTTCGCGGTCGGTTTTGCGGTTGTCTTCTTCGCAGTTGTTTTTTTCACAGGTGCCTTTTTAGCGGATGCAGATTTAGCGGATGCAGTTTTAACCGGCGCTTTCGCGGTCGGTTTTGCGGTTGTCTTTTTCACAGGTGCTTTTTTGGCAGGTGCTTTCTTGGCCGTGGTCTTTTTCACAGGCGCTTTTTTCGCCGGTGCTTTCTTGGCGGCGGCCTTCTTGATCGCTGGTTTCTTTGTGCTAGCAGTAGCAGATTCTTTTTTCTTAGAGCTTGATTTTGCTGCTTTTGACGACGTCTTCTTGGTAGGCATAGCGTATTCCCTTGTAACCTTGTGCATTGGGACACTGCAGTGTGAACTGACAACCAGTGCGGCCTTTTTCGGGCGAAGGAAGCTACCAGATAATGCGCCTTTGTACCAGCTTTCTTTCACCTATTGGTCAATAGTGATCTTAAGTAAGGCCATCTTGTTACACTTGCGTGATCAGCGGGAGGAATTATGCGGTTACCACCGTTACAAAGGGGTACTTTGATCAGGCGTTACAAGCGCTTTCTGGCCGACGTCTCACTGCCTGATGGGACTGAGGTGGTTGCTCACTGTCCTAACACGGGCGCAATGACGGGCTGCGCTGAGCCAGGTTGGGAGGTTTGGTTGTCTCATAGCGATAACCCTAAGCGTAAGCTAGCTTGGACGCTGGAGTTGGTCGAGTCTCCGGCGGGTCTAATCTGCGTTCATTCTGCCCTCGCTAATCGTGTCGTGGCAGAGGCCTTGGCTGCGAACTTGCTGCCTTCGCTGGCAGGAATTGCGCCGATTCGTTCCGAGGTGCGTTACGGCGACCGAAGCCGCGCTGATTTCAAGCTCGGCAATGAACCATCCGCAGTGTATGTTGAGGTCAAAGCAGTGACCTTGCATGTCGGTGACGGACTGGGTCTGTTTCCCGATACGGTCAGCGATCGCGCGCGTCGTCATGTTGAGGAGCTTGTTGATGTAGTGGCAAGTGGGCAGCGAGGTGTAATGATTTTTTGTGCCTTACATGAGGCTATTGACCGAATAGCGCCCGCGCAAGCCATTGACCCGCGCTATGCGAGGGCGCTCGTTGAGGCACAACGCGCGGGAGTAGAAGTTTATGGGCTTGGGGTGAGTTTTGGGATTGGTCTTGGTGCCGAGCATCTTACGGCTGTATCTATCCTACCGGTTGAGGACGCTGCGGCATGAATCTCGACGCATTGACGCTTAAGGCTTGTGGGCTGACGAGTGGAGATCTTATCGACTGTGGTGGTGATGGTTTATTAGCGCCTCAAACCGCTCAAGCGTTGGCTTCTCTTCGAGCGCGGGCTAAACGCGCAGGCTTCAGCTTGGCCGTGGCTTCTAGCTTTCGCAGTTACTCGCGCCAACTGGCTATCTTTAACGCTAAGGCTCGTGGGCAGCGTCTGGTTACCGATGAGCGCGATCGACCCATTGAACGAACACGCGTAAGTGAAGAGCAATACTTGCATGCCATTCTCCGCTTTTCGGCGCTACCGGGAACATCCCGCCACCATTGGGGTACTGATCTCGATGTTTGGGACTCGGCGGCAGTCGCCAATGATTATGCGTTGCAGCTCAGTGTCGCTGAGTATGGTCATACGGGGCCCTTTTACGATTTCGCAATGTGGCTTCAGGAAAAAGTGCTCCAGGATGATGCAGAGGGGTTTTATTTACCGTATGCGGAGGATAGTGGCGGCGTTGCCCCTGAGCCGTGGCATTTAAGCTATCGGCCAGGAACAATAGGACTAAGAGAGAGACAAACAGCAGACGTCTTGGATGCGCTTTGGGCTAGAGACTTAGCTCAGCCATTGGATTCAGTCATCGAGGAGCCCCTCGAGCTTATTCATATTGTGCGACCACATATAGACAGTTTGTTGTCCCGTTACGTCGTGACGTAATGTGTTGCACCACCGTGATTATCTAGCTGATGCCTCTTTTTCTCGTTCCAGGGGTTAGGCTTTAGAGAGAGTGGTGCCAGTGACACCTCTCGCAACAAAAAAACCTTACAAAAAAAAGCCCCTTTCATCACGAAAGAGGCTGCTTTTTTACATTCGATAATTAACGCTTAGGCATTTGAGGTATGCAAATGGCCGTAGTGGTTTTCGTAGTCTTTCTGCGCCGCAGCGATGACTTTCAGTGCTTCTTCGCGACCGTAAACAGTATCGACGCGAATATCGATATTCTTACCAGGCACCATTTTATACGTCGAAAAATAATGTTGCAGGCGTTCTGTTTTAATCGGTGGGAGATCGGCAATATCGTTAACGCCGCCCCAAATATTATCGCCATCTAACACGGCAATAATTTTATCATCTGCTTCGCCGTCATCGATCATCTGAATGCCGCCGACAACACGCGCATGGAGCAAAATATCGGCGCGATCAATTAGGCGCTCTGAATAAATACAGATATCCAGCGGATCACCGTCAGCTTCTTCGGCGTGCTCGCAGCGCTTCGCAACTTCCTCTGCACAATAAGTGCGAGGAATGAAGCCGTAGAGGGCGGGAGGAGTTGCCGTCGTTCGCTGCGGGCGATCGACCATAAGGAACCCAGTGTCCTTGTCTAGCTCGTACTTCACGGTATCGCTTGGCAACATTTCAATGTAAGCCTGAACAATGCCTTCGTCAGCGCCTTTAGGCATTGCGTCGAGGCCGTGCCAAGGGTGGCGGCGGTAGGCGGAAAATTCACCGTCTTGATACATGGTTGAGCTCCTGATCATTAGCAGAGTTAAAAAGTGCGGGTATATTACGCGAGTCTGTCTGCTGCGACTATCCCAGTCATCGAGAGTTCATTCCGATTGTCGTGCCGTTAGACGTCGAAGCGAGTACTCAATTTTCGAGGTACGGCGTGATTTTTCAATAGCGTGTAGACGGGCATGCCATTTTTGTAGCTCGGGTAGGCTTCGCCGCGGATAAGAGGCTCAAAGTAGCGTCTCGCCTTGGCGGTAATTCCGAAGCCATCGCGGCTGATAAAACTCTTTGGCATTTTCTTTTCGCGGTTGGCTACTTTGGACAAAGGTGCCTCCCCGATCGTCCAGCGATATCGATCGCCTTTGCTGCGAATAATGCAAGGCATTACGGCATTTTTGCCAGCAACAGCCATTTCTACGGCCGCCTTGCCCACTGCATAGGCTTGCTCAACATCGGTTTGGCTTGCGATATGCCGCGCAGCGCGCTGCAAATAGTCGGCTACCGCCCAATGGTACTTATAGCCAAACTCTCTGTGAATGAGATCCGCGAGCACCGGCGCGATGCCTCCAAGTTGAGCGTGACCAAAGGCATCAAGAATGCCGCTGTCGCTGAGGAATCGGCCATCAGCCGTTTGCGCGCCTTCTGAGGCAACAATGACGCAGTAGCCCTGTTGCGCAACAGTTTGCTGTACTTTGGCCAAGAATTTTGCTCGGTCAAATGCGACTTCGGGGAACAAAATGACGTGAGGCGCATCGCCTGCCTGCTCAGCGGCGAGTCCCGAGGCGCCCGCAATCCAGCCTGCATGTCGTCCCATAACTTCAAGAATGAAGATTTTTGTGGACGTCTCGCACATGGATTTGACGTCCAGCGCGGCTTCTTTAGTGGACACCGCAATGTATTTGGCAACTGAGCCAAAGCCCGGGCAGTTGTCGGTAAAGGGCAGGTCGTTATCAATGGTTTTAGGAACATGAATAGCTTGCAGAGGGTAGCCTAGAGTTTTCGATAGCTGGGAGACTTTAAGACAGGTATCTGCAGAATCTCCGCCGCCGTTATAAAAGAAATAGCGAATGTTGTGGGCCTTGAATACATCGATTAGCCGTTCATACTCGGCGCGATTCTCTTCGATGCTGCGGAGCTTGTAGCGGCAAGAGCCAAACGCGCCGGAAGGCGTTGTTAGCAGGCCTCGAATTGCCTTTTTGCTCTCTTTGCTGGTGTCGATAAGGTCTTCTTTAAGCGCACCAATAATGCCATTGCGACCTGCGAATACTTTCCCGATGTGCTGTTTGTGCTTGCCCGCTGTTTCGATCACCCCACAGGCCGACGCATTGATAACAGGCGTGACGCCACCCGACTGAGCATAAAACGCATTCGCTTTTGGCATGAGAATATTCGTTGTTTCGTAACTGGGTAGCGCACACGGTAGACTGAAGCCGAGTTTTACGCAAATCCTCATGTTAAACTTGCGCCCTAGTTAAGAGGTCCAAACATTGTCCAAGCACATTCATATATTAGGTATTTGCGGCACTTTTATGGGGGGGCTTGCGCAGCTCGCGAGCGCGCAGGGCTACCGAGTAACCGGTTCCGATACCAATGTATATCCCCCCATGAGTACGCAATTGAATGCTGCTGGCATTGAGCTTTGGGAGGGATATTCTCTCGATCAACTTGATCCGTTGCCTGACCTGGTGGTGATTGGCAACGCGCTCAGTCGTGGAAATCCCGTGGTCGAGGCTGTGCTTGAGCGCGGGATTCCCTATTCATCTGGACCGCAATGGCTCGGGGAGGAACTTCTCGCAGGGAAGTGGGTTTTGGCGGTGTCAGGCACGCATGGAAAGACCACAACAACCAGCATACTCGCGTGGTTGTTGGATTATGCTGGCATGCAGCCGGGGTTCCTGGTGGGCGGTGTGCCCTTAAATTTTGACCGTTCGGCAAGACTGGGGGAGTCGGATTTTTTTGTCATTGAGGCCGACGAGTACGATACGGCGTTTTTTGATAAGCGCTCTAAATTTTTGCACTATCGACCACGAACGCTGGTTCTCGGTAATTTGGAATTTGATCACGCCGATATCTTCCCAGACCTTCAGGCCATCGAGCGTCAGTTTCACCATTTGATTCGGTGCGTACCTGGTAACGGCTTGCTGATTAGACCTAAAGTCAGTGAAGCTTTTGACCGTGTTTTGTCTCGTGGCGTTTGGACGCCCGTCACTACGTTCGGGCAGTTGGAGGACGACTCAGAATGGTCCGTTCGCGCGCTTTCAGCTGCGGGAGAGACTTTTGAGTTGCGTAATCCGCGAGGAGAAAGCTGTACGGTGCACTGGGGTATGTTGGGCGCTCATAATGTATGGAACGCGTGTGCGGCTGCAGCCGCCGCACACCATGTTGGGGTTCCTCTAGCAGTGATTGGCGAGGGGTTGCGTACTTTTGCAGGGGTTAAGCGTCGCCTCGAGCTGCGCGGTGAACCTTCAGGTATAGCTGTATACGATGATTTTGCGCACCATCCCACTGCCATTGCTTGTACGCTTGAAACGATGGCAAAACGCGCAGGATCGGGTAGTGTGATTGCTGTCATTGAACCGCGATCGAATTCTATGCGCGCGGGTGTGCACGCGGACCAATTGCCTGCAGCCACACGCATGGCGGACTACGTTTTTTGGTATCAACCCCCCGGTCTAGATGGCTCGCTTGAGCGTATAGTTACGCAGAGTCAAAGCCCATCTGAGATTGTCTCAGACATCAACGAACTCGCCCTCAAGGTCGCAGCGAAGGCCACGGCAGGTGATTCGGTGGTGATTATGAGTAATGGCGGATTTGGTGGTTTTCACGAACTACTGCTCGATACGCTTGAGGCGTAGCTTAGGCGGCACAAAACGGATTGCTAATATGAGTCACTTTTTTCGTAGCGTTGTGCTTGGACGCCCGATATTGTCGTCAAGCTTTGTTCTCGCACTGGCCTTTTTGGCCCTCAGCCAAGTCGGGCAACTGCGGCTAGACGCGTCTTCCGATGCCTTGTTACTGCAGGGTGACCCTGACTTAGCCTTTTACCGAGAAGTAAGCAGTCACTACGACACCAGTGAGTTTTTGGTGCTGACATGGCGGCCGCAAATGCCTTTGCTGTCCCCCGATTCCTTAGAGCCGCTTGGGGCGATGGTCGATGAATTGACCCGAGTAGTGGGTGTCGCGTCAGTGACGAGCGTGCTTGACGTCCCGCTATTAGAGAGCCCGCCCCTGTCACTGACTGATATTTCTCGAGCGGATGCGTTGCCAACGCTTCGAGATTCGTCGGTGGATCGGGGACTCGCGTTGCGAGAACTCACTCAAAGTCCCATTTACAAAAACTTATTAGTCGGCGAGGCAGGTGATGTCACCACCGTGCAGGTCAGTCTTGAGCGTAATCAAGAGCTGGAGCAATTGCTGTCTGAGCGGGAAGCACTGCGCGCGGCGAAAGTACTACAACCGTTAACTCCAGAGCAGACCACTCAGCTATCAACGGTAGAGGCGCGCTACGATCAGCTGCTAGCGCAAGAGACAGCATTGCGCCGTTCGCTGGTCGCCGATGTTCGTGTAGTAGCGCAGCGGTTCCGTCCGTATGCAGAAATTTTTGTTGGCGGTGTGCCGATGATTGCCGCTGACATGCTCGCTTTCGTTGAGTCGGACTTGATCACTTTCGGGTTCGCCATCGTTGGCATAATGATCGTGGTGTTAGCGGCGATCTTTAGAGATTGGCGCTGGGTCCTTGCCCCCGTACTCAACTGCGCTCTGACCGCGATTATGATGCTCGGTTTGCTGGCATTCCTTGATTGGCGGATGACCGTTATCTCGTCCAACTTTGTCGCAGTACTTCTAATCGTCACCCTGTCCCTTTCGGTACATCTGGTCGTTCGTTATCGCGAGCTTGAACACGCGGCCCCCGATATTGATCGATCGACTCGTGCAGCCGACGCTGCGCGCCTGATGCTAGTGCCCTGTTTGTACACCGCGGCGACAACAATTGTGGCGTTTGCATCGCTGATGGTGGCCGGCATCCAACCCGTGATTGACTTTGGTATGATGATGACCGTCGGCATTGTGGTGGGCTTTTTGTGTACCTTCATCCTAGTGCCTGCGCTCATGGCGATCATGCCTGAGCCGACCCGTGCGCTGCGCACTTCCGCTGACCCCACGTTTACCCGTTTTTTAGCGCTCTACGTCGAGCGATTCGGCGCTGTTGTATTGGTGGTCTCAGGTGGTTTAGCTGTGCTTGCCCTCTTTGGGATTAGTCGGTTAGAGGTAGAGAATCGGTTTATTGATTACTTCAAACCCAGTACTGAGATCTACCAAGGTATGGAGCTCCTCGATGCTCGTCTAGGTGGCACCATTCCCCTCGACATCATCTTCTATCCGCCTGCGGCTAAAGAAGACGCCACCGCGGCAAGTGACGCGATGGAGTCGCTTAAGGCCGATCTCGTGAGCGAGCCTTTTGAAGGTATTGACGACGATTTTATGGGTGACGACCCGTTTGCGGATGATCCTTTTGGCGACGATGCCTTTGGGAGCGATGTATTTGGAGGTGAGCCAGATAGCACGCCCAGCTATTGGTTTACTGTGCAGGGTCGCGCGCTGCTTGATCGTGCCCATGAGATTGTCGATGCGCGGTCTGAGACCGGTAAAGTATTGTCACTGTCGACCGCCTTCAAGGTGATGGATGGGTTGTACGGAGCGCCTTTAGGTGCGGTTGAAATGGCTCTAGTGCAAAACAGTATGCCTAAAGATGTTAATGAGACACTGGTGCTACCTTACTTTTCTGCACAAAACGATGAAGCTCGGATTTCAGTTCGAGCAATGGAGACCAGTAAAGATTTACGTCGCGATCAATTTCTTAAAGAGCTTTATGCGACCCTCATCAACGAGCTAGACATCGAGCCTGAGCAACTTCGATTCACGTCTCTTTTGGTTTTATACAATAACGTTCTGCAGAGCTTATTCTCGTCACAAATTCTGACGCTTGGCGCTGTTTTTCTGGCTATTGGACTCATGTTTTGGGTGCTTTTCCGCTCACTTTCACTCGCGCTGCTGGCGCTTGCTCCCAATCTTTTGGCGGCTGCTATGGTGCTTGGTACGATGGGTTTGATGGGTATACCTCTCGACATTATGACCATCACCATCGCCGCTATCGTGGTAGGCATTGGCGTTGATGACTGTATTCACTACATCCACCGATTTCGTGTCGAGTTCGCAAAAGATGCCGACTACCATGCAGCGATGCATCGCAGTCATGCAAGTATCGGTAGGGCTATGTACTACACGACAGTGACGGTCGTTATAGGCTTCTCGCTTCTGATGTTATCTAACTTCACACCGAGTCTGTATTTCGGCGCCTTGACTGTCATGGCGATGGTCGCTGCAGTGGCGGGCGCACTGTTGCTGCTCCCAAAACTATTGCTACTGTTTAAGCCGCTGGGGCCGGCAGTGGTGGCGACCCATGAAATGTCGTGAGGGCTGTGGCGCCTGTTGTATAGCGCCATCTATTAACGAGAGTTTTTGGGGAATGCCGGCGGGTAAACCCGCTGGAGTGCCCTGTGTTCATCTGACTGACAGCTACGCCTGCGCTATTTTTGATGACCATCGACGGCCCGAGGTCTGCGCAAAATTTTTACCGGAAGCTGCATTTTGCGGCGCTGATCGCCAAGACGCGCTTATTCGTATCCAGCAACTGGAAATCATCAGCCGCCCGGAGTAAAGAGATGACTGACATTCCACTGTTTCCCCTATCAACCACGTTAATGCCACACGGCTTGATGGCGCTACAGATCTTTGAGCAACGTTACTTGGATCTAGTTTCGCATTGCTTAAAAACGGGCACGGGTTTTGGTGTGGTTTGGATGCGTCGAGGTGTGGAGGTTGCTGGGGAAGGCATTAATTCTCCTGACCTCGGTGACTATGGCACCTACGGCAGAATTGTTGATTTTGATCAGTTATCGAATGGCTTGCTTGGGATTACGGTTCAGGGCTGCGAGCGATTTGATATCGTCGATGTCTGGCGAGAAAGCAATGGGCTTATTCGCGCTGACGTTGAAATGGGTGAGCGTTTCACGGTGGAGCCCATGCTGGATCAATGGCACTCGTTGACCCGCGTCTTGAAAAGCCTTCAAGCACATCCCCATGTGCAGCGCATGAATCTCGATATTGACTATAACGATGCTTGGCAAGTGGCCTTTACGTTAGTGCAGCTATTACCTTTCGAAGAATCCATTAAATACGAGCTCTTGGGCCTACAGTCGGTCGATATGCTCGTTGGTGAGCTCGATAGCTTGCTAAATCAGATTAGCGGTGAAGATTGAACTCACGCAAAGGCCGAGATACCGTTACGCTCTCGTCTTAATAAATAATAAGTAATCAAGAGGAATGTCATGTACGACTTAATTGTGCGCGGTGGAACGGTGGTCGATGGTAGCGGTAACGAAGCTTACAGCGCAGATATTGCTGTTAATGGCGATCGTATTATTGCGATTGGAGAAAGCTTAGGTGATGCCAAAGAGGTCATTGACGCTCGTGGCTGTTATGTGACGCCAGGCTTTGTCGATATCCACACGCACTATGACGGTCAAGCGACGTGGGATCAGGAGATGGCGCCTTCCTCGTGGCACGGGGTGACAACGGTGGTTATGGGTAACTGTGGTGTTGGATTTGCACCGGCTGCACCCGAGCGCCACGACTGGCTGATAGGCCTTATGGAGGGTGTTGAAGATATCCCGGGCTCTGCCTTGTCTGAAGGTATGCCTTGGACGTGGGAGTCGTTCCCTGAGTATATGACGGCGTTGGAAGTCTTGCCGCGCGCGGTCGACGTTGCAACGCAGGTCCCTCACGGTGCTGTGCGCGCCTATGTCATGGGAGAGCGTGGCGCTGCCAATGAACCACCAACCGAGACCGACATTGCGCGGATGTCTGCGATTGTTGAGGAAGGTTTGCGCGCTGGTGCGTTAGGTTTTTCCACGTCTCGAACGGCGCTACATAAGTCAGTTGACGGCGAGCTAGTTCCCGGCACCACGGCAACCAAAGATGAACTAATCGGCATCGGCCGTGCTATGGCGCGAGTGGGGCATGGCGTTTTTGAGCTCGCCAGTGATTTAGAGCCCGAGTGGAACGAGTTCGAATGGATGGGCGAGCTCAGCCGAGAGAGTGGTTTACCCGTCAGTTTTACTGCCTTGCAATCGCCATTAAAGGCCATGCCTTTTGAGCAGCAGCTATCGAGTATGCGTGCCGAGAATGCCAAAGGCGCCAATATCGTTGCCCAAATTTCTATGCGTGGTACTGGCTTACTACTCAGCTGGCAGGCGACCTTCAACCCATTTAGTAACAAGCCGAGCTGGCAGGCAATTAAGGACGAGCCTTGGGCGGTTCAGTATGCGAAGCTGAAAGATCCGGCCTTTAAGGCGCAGCTACTAGCGGAAGAAAATTTACAGCTGTTTGGCGATTTACAGTTGCTTGCCGACATGTTGGCATCGGCGTTTACCATGCAATACGAAATGGGAGACGCGTTTAATTATGAACCGACGCCTGAAGAGTCCATCGCCGCAAAGGCCTCGGCGCTGGGTGTTGATCCTGCTGAATATGCCTACGATATTATGATGCGCGATGAGGGTTCAGCATTTATCTATTTTCCTCTTCTCAACTACGCAGATGGCAATCTCGATTTTCTGGAACCAGTGCTACACAGTGATGATTGCATCAATTCGCTGTCTGATGGCGGCGCGCACTGCGGCACTATATGCGATGCGGCAGCTCCGACATTTATGCTGGAGCATTGGGTACGTGATCGTGCTGGTGCTCGTATATCCCTTGAGAATGCCATCAAGCGACAGTGTCATGATACCGCGATGCTTTATGGTTTAAGCGATCGTGGTTTGATCGCCGAGGGTTATATGGCGGATTTAAACGTCATCGACCTTGATAACATCAAACTCAATAAGCCTTGGGTGGCCAACGATTTGCCGGCTGGCGGTAAACGTCTACTCCAAACCGCAGAGGGTTATCGCGCTACCATTAAGTCCGGCGTTCTAACGTTCAGGGACGGCCAATTTGTTGGCGCAACTCCCGGTGGCGTGATTAGAGGTCCTCGTCCGGCGCCGACCATTGCCAGCCACCGAGCTCCTGCCAGCGGTTGACGATTCCGCAAAATAGCGCGGCGGTTTTTTTACAGTCATATTCGGCAGAGTGTGCTTCCGAATTGCTGAATTGAATGCCTGCGCGTTTGCAGGCTTGAGCGAGGACTGTGTGGCCGTAAGCCAGTCCCGCGAGAGTGGCCGTATCGAAAAATGAAAAGGGGTGGAACGGGTTTCGCTTGATATCACAGCGCGCTGCGGCGGCGTTCATAAACCCTGCGTCAAAGTGCGCGTTGTGCGCAACCATAACGGCTCGCGTGCATCCTGTGTCGCGAATTTCTTTTCGCACGCGACTAAAAATATCTCCGAGTGCAATCGCTTCTGGCACCGCATCGCGCAATGGATTTTCGGGGTCGATGCCGGTGAACTCCAGAGCTGAAGGCTCTAAATTCGCGCCCTCAAAAGGATCCACGTTAAAGCTTAGGGTTTCACCGGGTTGCAGCTCTCCCTCGTCGTCCATGACGAGCAAAGTAACAGCCACTTCGAGTAGGGCGTCAGTGGCCGCGTTGAAGCCACCTGTTTCCAAGTCGACCACCACGGGTAAAAAACCACGAAAGCGCTGGCGAATGAGGCTGTCGTTACTTTCGTTCATGAGGCGATCCGCCAGCGTAATGTTTCACCGGCGCGCAGTGGTATTAGTGTATCGGTACCAAGTGGCAACGTCCCGCTGACAGGATTGGGCTCTTGCACCAAAGTAATAGTGTCTGTATTTCGGGGCAGGCGGTAAAAGTCTGGGCCATGGTGGCTTGCGAATCCTTCGAGCTGCTCCAGCGCACCTTCATCTTCGAATACTTCGGCGTACATTTCGATAGCCGCATGGGCTGTGTAACACCCTGCGCAACCGCAGGGAGATTCTTTTTCGCTGCGAGCATGCGGTGCCGAGTCGGTGCCTAAGAAAAAGCGTGGATTGCCCGATGTGGCAACTTTGCGTAGGGCTTCTTGGTGAATATTGCGCTTGAGTATGGGTAAGCAAAAATAGTGTGGGCGTACACCGCCGACAAGCATGTCATTGCGGTTAAACATAAGGTGATGAGCCGTGATGGTAGCGGCGACTCCCTCACGAGCGCCGACCACGAAGGCGACCGCATCAGCGGTGGTGATGTGTTCAAAAACAACTCTAAGCCCTGGAAAGCGATCGACCAGAGAGGCAAGGTGCTGCTCTATGAAGAGCCGCTCGCGATCGAAAATATCGACGTTACTCGTGGTGACCTCACCGTGTATCAATAACGGCACATCGTACTTTTCCATGGCCTCAATCGTTGGGTAAAGCGCCTCAAGGTCATTGACGCCCTCTGATGAGTTAGTTGTTGCGCCAGCGGGATACAATTTCACGCCGTGGACATGGGCTGACTCGGCCGCTTGAGCTATTTCGTCTGCTGGCGTCTGGTCAGTTAGGTAGAGGGTCATGAGTGGATCAAAGCCGGCATTTTCGGGCGTCAGTGCCGCTAAAATGCGCTCACGGTAGAAATGAGCGTCTGCTACGGTTCTCACCGGCGGTACCAAGTTGGGCATGACAATGGCGCGATGGGCCCATCTTGCCGCATCATTTGCGGTTCGAGGCAGTGCTGTACCGTCGCGGAAGTGGATATGCCAGTCATCTGGGCGTGTAATGGTGAGGGTCTTCATGGTTTCGTTTCCTAGTCTGAACCCGTAGTCTAACAGGGCAGTGCTGGGCAACGCTGCTCAGCAGGCGTAAACTTCGCGCTTTGTGCAATATTTTCATTAACTTTATGGATTTTCCAAACATGTCATCAATTAACAAAGTAGTGCTCGCGTATTCAGGCGGTCTCGACACCTCAGTGATTGTCCGCTGGTTGCAAGACACCTATGGCTGCGAGGTTGTCACCTTTACCGCCGATATTGGGCAGGGTGAGGAAGTTGAGCCGGCACGGGCAAAAGCTGAGGCCCTTGGGGTCAAAGAAATCTACATCGATGATTTACGTGAGGAGTTTGTTCGAGACTTTGTATTTCCAATGTTTCGAGCCAACACGGTCTACGAAGGTGAGTACTTGCTCGGAACCTCAATTGCCCGACCGCTTATCGCTAAGCGATTAGTGGAGATTGCCAATGAAACGGGCGCTGATGCGATTTCCCACGGTGCGACGGGTAAAGGCAATGATCAAATACGCTTTGAGTTGGGCGCTTATGCATTGAAGCCAGGTATCCAAGTTATAGCACCTTGGCGTGAATGGGAGCTCAATTCTCGCGAATCCCTCATGGCATACTGCAAAGAGCGTGATATTCCCGTGGACTTCGCTAATGCCAAGAAGAAATCGCCTTATTCGATGGATGCAAATTTACTGCACATCTCCTATGAGGGTGACATTCTTGAAAATCCTTGGAATGAAGCCGAGGAAGATATGTGGCGTTGGAGTGTCAGCCCTGAAGCTGCGCCAGATCAGCCCGAGGAAATTACGCTGACTTATAAGCAGGGCGATATTGTGGCAATTAATGGCGAAGCCATGAGCCCCGCGACAGTACTTGAAACCCTCAATAAGCGTGGCGGTGCTCACGGTGTTGGTCGCGCTGATTTGGTTGAAAATCGCTACGTAGGAATGAAGTCTCGTGGCTGCTATGAAACTCCCGGCGGCACTATTATGCTCAAGGCTCACCGAGCCATTGAATCACTGACACTCGACCGCGAAGCAGCGCATCTTAAAGACGAGCTTATGCCGCGCTATGCCAAGCTTATCTATAATGGTTACTGGTGGTCACCGGAGCGTCGTATGCTTCAGGCTGCGATTGACAATACCCAGACCTACGTCAACGGCGATGTGCGCGTGAAGCTTTATAAGGGTAATGTGATTGTTACAGGACGCCGCTCTGTTGATTCATTATTCGATGAGAGTGTGGCGACCTTTGAAGAAGATCAAGGCGCGTATAACCAAAAGGATGCTGAGGGCTTTATCAAGCTCAATGCACTTCGGTTACGCATTGCGGCAGGAAAAGGTCGCGATCAGCGGTAGCGTTTAAATAATAAGCACTGGGAGCAATGATGAATAATACTGAGGAGCAGGGTCAGAACGACGGTATAAACAGTGAGTGGTTTGATGTCATTGTTATCGGCGCTGGCCTTTCTGGGATTGGTGCCGCTGTTCGTCTCCAGCGCGATTGCCCCGACCGTAGTTTCGCACTGATCGAGCGGCGTGAGGCGATCGGTGGTACTTGGGATTTATTTCGTTATCCCGGTATTCGTTCCGATAGCGACATGCACACCTTGGGTTATGACTTCAAACCCTGGCAGGCTGAGAAATCGATCGCCGACGGTGAGTCAATAAGAGACTATGTAAACCAGACGGCGGATGAGTATCGAGTTCGTGAGCATATTCGGTTTCAGCAAAAGCTCGTTGCTGCGGACTGGTGCGGTGAGCGAGCCGAGTGGCGATTGACTGTTGAAACTTCCTCGGGCGAATCTCGGTATTATCGCTGCAACCTTCTGTTTATGTGTTCGGGTTACTACAGCTACGATCACGGCCATGAGCCCGAGTTTTCCGGCAAAAGTGATTTTCAGGGTGACTGGGTGCATCCCCAATTTTGGCCAGAGGATTTAGATTACAGTGATAAGCGCGTTGTGGTCATCGGCTCCGGTGCGACAGCCATGACGTTGGTGCCTAACATGTCAGAGATGGCGGCCAAGGTGACTATGCTGCAGCGTTCACCTACCTACGTTACGTCGGCGCCTTCTGTTGATAAGCTCGCTAATTGGCTGCGATCAAAGTTACCTGACCAGCTTGCTTATAATGTAACGCGCTGGCGTAACACTTTACGGCAACAGATGTTCTACAAGTTATCGAGAGTTGCGCCGAGTGTCTTGAAAATGCTGCTTCTCGGCAGTGTGCGTAAACACATTGGGCACTTGGTTGACGTTGAGAAGCACTTTACGCCGAGTTACAACCCCTGGGATCAGCGCTTGTGTCTCGTTCCTGACGATGATCTTTTTAACGCGATTAAATCGGGCAAGGCGGATGTCGTCACCGATCACATAGAATGTATTACGCCCACAGGGATACAGCTGAAGTCCGGTGAGCACCTAGACGCCGATGTGATTGTTTCGGCGACGGGCATTGAGTTGGTGATCTTAGGTGGTGCGAGCTTCACTATAGAGGGTGAGCCGGTCGATTTCGCTAATGAGTGGACCTATAAGGGCATGATGTGTTCAAACATTCCCAACATGGTGCAGACGTTTGGCTACATTAATGCCTCTTGGACGCTTCGCGCGGATCTAATCGCAAGCTGGGTTTGCCGGCTGCTTAACCATATGAAGGCGCGGGGCTACACCACCGCGACACCTCGCTGTCCCGAGACGCTGGCTACGACTATGCCTAAGCGACTGTGGATTGATTGCTTCCCTGCGGGCTATATGCAGCGTGCATTGCCTTATTTCCCGCGGCAAGGTGATCGAGAGCCTTGGATTAATCCACAGGACTATCGGAAAGATCGTAAGCTGTTTCGCGAATCTCCGATTGAAGATGGAGCTTTGATCTTCGAATCTCGCTCACCGGCTGATACTCAAATGGCGTCCGAAACTACTGACAGTAAAGTGGCATAACCGATGGGGCTAGACGACTGGAAGCCCTTACATGAGGGCAATGAATTGCAAGAAACTGCCATTTATTGCCCTTATTGTGGCGAATCCATCAGCGTGTTGTTAAATGTCGAAGACGCCGGTCTAGACTACATCGAAGATTGCCAAGTTTGTTGTCGGCCGATTGAAATTTCCGTTTCTGAGGGTGCAATGGGTGAGTTAATCGCTCAGGTTAGAACGGATAGTGAGTAATTTCCGTAGATCTAAAAAATCGATCGATTTTTTTCAATTATTTCATTTTATTGTTTAGCATCATTTTGTTACCGTGCGTTCAACCTGTTAATCAACGCAATGAGGTAAGAACATGTCAGCACAACAAGTACCCAACGTAACGTTCAAAACGCGAGTTCGCGATGAGTCTGTTGAAGGCTCTAATCCTTATCGATGGGAAGACACCACTACCGCCGACTTATTCGCGGGTAAAAAAGTGGTCGTTTTCTCGCTGCCTGGCGCGTTTACGCCTACCTGTTCGTCTAATCATTTGCCGCGCTATGACGAGCTCTACGGAGAATTTCAGAAGCAGGGTGTCGATGCCATCATCTGTGTTTCCGTGAACGATGCGTTCGTTATGTTTAAGTGGGGCAAAGAGCAAGGCAATGAAAATATCTTCTTGTTGCCTGATGGTAACGGCGAGTTCACTCGCAAGATGGGTATGCTGGTAGACAAAGCTAACCTAGGCTTTGGTATGCGTTCATGGCGTTACTCTATGCTCGTTAACGATTGCAACGTCGAGAAGATGTTTGTTGAGCAAGGGTTTGAGGACAACTGCCAGAGCGATCCGTTTGAAGTGTCAGATGCAGACACTATGCTCGCTTATTTGCGTGGCGAAAATGTCGATGACACTACTGTTTCAGAGCCACGTAAGGCCTTCGAAGGTTAATTGGTACGGTTGATCATTGATTGATAAAAGCCGCATTTCGATGCGGCTTTTTTTTGCCTTAGGTTAATGAAAGTCACGAGAGCGTATTGCGAGATCTGCTAATGCTTCACTGTGGTCCTCGAGGGAGCCGGCAATAACGTGGGTTACGCCTTCACGGCTTTCAACAGTGCCTTTGATGACCAGTAACTGACCGGTCATAAGAGCCTGTCGATAACGCTCTTGAACGCTGGGCCAAACGACAACGTTATGATTACCGGTTTCATCTTCAAGCGTGAGAAATACCACGCCCGAGGCTGTGCCTGGTCGTTGGCGACATGTAACAAGGCCTGCAATACGTACGAATCGGTGATTGCTTAAAGTCAGTACATCGCGCTGAGGCTTACAGCGGTTAAAAGGTGTTTTGTCACGTAACAATGCAAGAGGATGCTCGCGCAGCGTTAGGCCGGTGGTCTGGTAGTCTGCCAAGACATTTTCGGCAACCGTTGGAGAGTCCAATGTAACGCCATCACTCAGGTCATTCGTATGGCCGCTTTGTGTGCTGTTGAACAGTCCATTATTTTTATCGAGCCCCATGATTTTCCAGTGCGTCTGGTGGCGATTGCCACTCAAGCTTGCCAATGCATCTGCAGCTCCCAACGCTTCCATATCGCCGCGCTCGAGTTGGGCGCGATTTCTTAAATCACTAATGCTAGTGAAAGGTTTTTGTTGTGCGGCTTGAGCCGTTCGTCGCATCCCTGCACTGCTTAATCCTTTAATAATACGTAGCCCCAACCGAATAGCAGGTTGCCCGTTATCGGGCATGCCGAGTAGCTGATGATCGCATTGGCTGTGGTTAATATCGGGAGGCAGCACACTGATACCGTGACGGCGAGCATCTTGAATGAGTTGTGATGGTGTATAAAAGCCCATTGGCTGGCTGTTGAGCAAGCCGGTATAAAACGCAGCAGGGTGGTGGCATTTTAGCCATGAAGACACATAAGCCAGAAGGGCGAAGCTGGCCGAGTGTGACTCTGGAAAGCCATAGCCGCCAAAGCCTTTAATCTGCTCAAAGAGCTGTTCTGAGAACGCCGAACTGTAGCCATTGGCCAGCATGCCATCTTTAAGCTTTTTCTCGAAAGTCAGTAATTTACTGTCGCGGCCCCAATTAGTGATTGCCCGCCGTAACGCGTCCGCTTCACCACCAGTAAAGCCTGCCGCAACCATGGCGAGGCGAATCACTTGCTCTTGAAAAATAGGGACTCCTAAGGTGCGTTCAAGTACCGAACGAATAGCATCATTAGGGTAACTGACGACTTCTTGACCATGCTTACGGCGCAAATAGGGGTGCACCATATTTCCTTGAATAGGCCCGGGGCGAACAATCGCTATCTCAATGACAAGGTCATAAAAGCGCTCTGGCTTGAGGCGCGGTAGCATAGACATTTGGGCTCGAGACTCGATCTGAAAGACGCCAATTGAGTCTGCGCGCTGGAGCATTTGATACGTTGCTCGGTCTTCTCTGGGTATGCATTGCAGTGAATGGATATGGGGATGATCCCGATGTACTAATGCCAGTGTTTTTCGTATGGCGGACAGCATACCTAAAGCAAGAATGTCGACCTTGAGTAGTCCCAATGACTCGATATCATTTTTGTCCCACTGGATCACGGTTCGGTCTTCCATGCTGGCGTTTTCTAGTGGCACTAGATTCGACAGCGGCCCTCGGCTTATAACAAAGCCCCCTACGTGTTGGGAAAGATGGCGCGGGAAGCCAAGAATTTCTTGCACTAGCTGCAGAAATAACTCGGCTTGCCTGCCGTAATTGCTGACCCCCTGTTGTTCAAAGCGCTGTTTTAACTCCCGCTCTCGATTCCACCAAGCTAATGATTTAGCTAGATCATCGATGAAGACAGGGTCAAGCCCAAGTGCTTTTCCGACATCGCGAACAGCGCTTCGCGATCGATACGTGATAACCGTTGCCGCTAAGGCGGCACGGCGACGACTATATTTTTGATAAATATATTGGATGACCTCTTCGCGACGCTCATGTTCGAAATCGACGTCAATGTCCGGCGGTTCATCGCGCTCTCTTGAAATAAAGCGCTCGAATAAGAGTGAAATTTCCTCGGGATTTACTTCAGTAATACCCAGGCAGTAGCAAATGACCGAGTTGGCAGCGGAACCGCGACCTTGACAGAGAATGCCGCGCTCCCGAGCAAAGCGAACGATGTCAAAAACTGTGAGAAAGTAATATTCATAGCTAAGTTCAGAGATAAGCGCCAGTTCTTCATTGATGCGCTTCTGAATGGCGTCAGGAATTCCCCTTGGCCAGCGTTTAGCTGCCCCAAGCGCCACTTCCTCGCGCAGGTAGCTATTGGCATCGAAGCCTGCGGGAACTACCTCTTCGGGATACTCATAGCGCAGCTCATCCAAACTAAACTTGCAGCGTTGCGCGATACGTAATGTCTCGCTAATAAGTGAGGGAGGGTAGAGTCTTAAAAGCTTGTTGAGGCCGCGTAAATGCTGCTGGCTGTTAGCCATGCGGCGCTGTCCTAGACGTTGCACTGTCGTGTGTAGGCGCAGCGCTGTTAGTACATCATGAAGCGGCTTGCGTGTCGCGCAGTGCATTTGCACATCACCACAGGCGACCATGGGAATATCGAGTTCTTGAGCTAATTGCCAGCGCTGCCGGAAGAGGCGAACTTCATCGTTGCCCAGCAGTCGAGCTGCGCCAATCCACACTCTGTCACGGCAGAGTCGTGCTAACTGTAAACCAAAAGGGCGCTGCTGCTCGCTGTCATCGGGCAGCCAAATAATGAAGCAGCGCTTTAAATGGAAGATGATATCTCTTAGGTGCGTGGTGTATTCGCCTTTTGGGCTACGGCGACGGGATCGACTAATTAGCCCCGATAGCTCACCGTATGCTGCTCGGTTCGGTGCCAGAGCAATCAAGCGTAGCCCTTCAGTGACGTTGAATTCGCTACCAATAATGATCTTTAAGCCCAGATCTTTAGCCGCTACATGCGCTTTTACCACCCCGGCCAGAGAGCATTCATCAGTAATAGCTAATGCCGAATAGCCACATTGTGCGGCACGAGCTACCAGCTCTTCAGGGTGAGATGCACCCTTGAGAAAGCTAAAATTAGTTAGGCAATGAAGTTCGGCGTAGGGCATGGGTGATTTTAATTATACTGTACATATATACAGTATAATTAAAATACTGGTTCATTGCGCGTTAATATCGCCCTGCTTTATGCCGCAGGCGCTTCCTTTTATGCCGCAGGCGCTTCCTTGCCTGCCTCGCTGTCGCACCACAGTCGAGCAGGAAAATGACCGAGTGCACAGCCCAGGAACAGGCCCAGGAAAAAGCCCAGTAAAAGAGTATGGTAAGGACCGCATCACTGGCTGTTAGCGTATGCGAATACTGTCAATATGTGTGTTTGCGACATAAGCTGGTAATGAGTGCATCACATGGCCGAAAGAATATAACGGAGTTTTTATGTCGCGTTACCTTAGAACGACTCAACAGAGTATGGCGTCTTTATATCGCAGTTTACGCTGCGGATTATTATTGGCTGTTTCTACGGTGATACTCACTGGGTGTACGGGTATTCCCGATGGTGTAACGCCGGTAACCGGTTTTGAAGCCGAACGCTATTTAGGTCAGTGGCATGAAATTGCGCGCCTTGACCACAGTTTTGAACGCGGCTTAGTTGATGTAACCGCCGTGTACGAGCAGCGTGAGGATGGCAGTATTCGTGTACTTAACAGCGGTACTGACAGTGAGTCCGGTGAGCGAAAAATGGCCGAAGGTCGTGCAGTCTTTGTGGGCGATAGCGACGTGGCGCATTTGAAGGTGTCTTTTTTTGGGCCGTTCTATGGAAGCTATGTGGTTTTTGATCTTGGCGATAATTACGAGTACGCCTTTGTTGCCGGATTTAATACGGATTACCTATGGCTATTAGCTAGAGAGCCTCGTATTTCTGATGATTTACGTGAACGTTTTGTGACTCAGGCTAGGCGTCTGGGCTTTGACATTGATAATCTGATTTGGCTTGAGCCCGCGAACTAAGCCCACAAACTAAGCCCACGAACTAAGCCCATGAACTAAGCCCATGAAATAAGCCCATGAAATAAGAGTGGCATCGAGTGTGTATTCAAGGATCAGTGTGAGTAAGCTAAAGCTTACTCAGGGAAGTATTCCGTGCACATACCAGAGGCGGGTGTGTCGATCTTGATAAAGCCAGAGCGGTTGCCCATCGTCCTGCCGAGCAACGTAGTAATCGCGGCTTGTCGGCTGGTGCCACCAATTATCCTCGATGCGCTCTGGTCCGTTTATGAGTTCTAGAGGACCATTCCAATACAGTAACCCCTGCTCTTGCCTTATAGGTTGCGGCTCTTGCATAAGCCAAAAAGGTCGCTGCGAGTAAGCCTTATATTTTTTGACTGACTCGGGGTTGGTATAGCTTGCATACAAGCTGTCCTCAGGTAGGTGTGCATCTCGAAGTGCCAGCTGGTTGACAGCACGGAGTCCCATTCGGTTACGCAGACGATCTACTAAGTTATAAAGAGATTCATTAGCGCGTCGATCACAGAATAAATCGTCAGCTTGTGTGGGTGGCTCTTGAAGGTCCGTAACGTGTAGTCCTAGCCCTTCAATGTCCTCAGGGATAGTGAGATTCTCCAAGTACAGCAGCGATAGCTCAAGCCAGCGCTGCGTTGAGCGATGAGCCTCACTGCTGTGTATTTTGAAAATGTGAGGTTCTCCACGCATGCGCAGCAAGCACCAATCGATGGTGTCGCAAACACGCTGAATATTGTTTAAGTAATGATTCAAGCCACCAAGTAATCGCTCCATGGCTGGGTGTAGTTCCACGCTGTTACGAATATCGAAGCCGAACCATAGCTTGTCGCTAAACTCGACTGGCGGTATGAAGTCTTTTCGAGCATCGTCGCTGGTGCTGCGTGCGCTACTTAGCCAGTCGATAAATGCCTTGCCGCAGCGACGTCCAAGTGCGCTCGCAGGTATTGGAAATAGCTCTGCAAAGGTTCGCACACCGGTTTTATGCAGATTATCGATTGCGCGACCGAAAGTGTGTTTGGGATCGTTTGTGATGAGATTTATGGGTAGTGCGGCTAAGCGCTCATCGATCGGCCTGTGGTAATCGAGAGCCCAGTCCGGCTCGGAGTAACTTAATAACCAAGCGGCTCGCCGATTACTTGCTAGCCCGATGGCTGAGGTATAACCGCGATAACTCAAGTCTTGTTCAACACGCTTAAGCAATTCATGAACACTGCGATAAAGTTGTAGGCAGCTGCCAATCTCTAGCTGCAAGCAGTCGTTATGCCACTGTTCTAGCGTCGGAGTTATGCCATAAGCCCATGACTGCATTTGCACCATGACGCTTTGTTCACACTCACTATCACGCTCGATAAACTGACCGGCATTCGCTATAGCTTGCGTGGGGTCTACCGTTTTTGAGGGTTGCCGCTCTAATAGCGCGCTCGCTGTTTGATGACTCTGACCTGGGCGTATGCCATCAATGTAAGCGGCATCATTCGCTGTCACGACGCGCTGCCGCTCGATGACAATGACCGGGCATTCATGCTCTCTCGATAGGGATTCGAGGGGAAGCTGTGGGAAGCGAATGCATAGCCAGAGAGACATATATCAAAACCAATACTGTATATACATACAGTATTGGTTGGTGGGGCGGTAAGCAAGTACTAATCGACCTAAACCTACCGTTTCGGGGTGTTGGCAGCGGCGTCATTGCGCGAGACTATATTTGGGAATTGTGTTCAGAAGTCATCGGTTTTCGCACCGATGCAGTATTAAGTCCATATTTAAATCTAGAAATGAATAGCGGCCTAGTCTTTTAGGGGGCTAGCTATTATTTTCTGGAAGAGCTTTTTAAATAAATCAGCGTTGCTTTCTATAAGGGCGACTTATAAGGGCGACTTATGAGAGCGACAGAGAGGTAATTTATTGTGATGATTAAACATCTTATACCCACGGTACTGCTGGTGGGCGCCATGATGACAGGTTGCTCTGAGCCGTCCGAGCCGCAAAGTGCTGTGCAGGCAGAGCCTGTGCAATCTGCAGACAGCGCTATGAGTGCTGAAGAACAGCGGCTTAATCAGTTCTTTGCTGATAGTTTCGCTGAAGATTTAGCCCGTAGGCCTTTCAATGCCAGCTATTTAGGCATTAAAGATAATCACGATAAGTGGAACTCAGTATCTGAGTCTTTTCAGGACGCAACGCGAGTGCTCGCGGAAGCGCGCTTGGCGGCTACTGCGGATTTTGATCTCGAGCAGATCGGTGCCCCTCGTCAGCTATCGCTAGACCTCTACCGTCTTAGTATTCAGCGACAGCTCAAGATGGATGATTTTCGGCACGAAGATTATGTTATGCATCAATTCAGAGGTCCTCACACAAGCGTGCCCAGCGGACTCATTAACGTTCACCAAATTGGTGATGTAGCAGATGCTGAAGCCTATATTGGCAGGATCAATAATGTATCTGTGTATTTTGATGAGGTTATTGAGCAGTTAAATATTCGGTCTGAGAAAGGATTGTTTTTGGTGGATTGGATGTATCCACAAATTGTCGCTTCTGCGAACAATGTGATTACGGGCGCTCCGTTTGAAGAAAATGACAAAGACTCAG
>Ga0209652_1000099_pt1 | contig 68558 bp, 70 predicted proteins | sample SaaInl74LU_5_DNA_FD_184641 | JGI IMG/M metagenome (GOLD analysis project Ga0209652, IMG submission 184641) | Marine microbial communities from expanding oxygen minimum zones in the Saanich Inlet - ESP_74LU_5_DNA (SPAdes) (version 2) | ecosystem: Environmental > Aquatic > Marine > Intertidal zone...
ATTCTGGTCCGCCCAGTCGCTGATCGTCAGGTCGGGCGGCGGCTTCAGCACCGCTAGTGCCTTCGCGACCGTCCGCTTCAGGATCGGTGACCCCTTCAAGGTCAATGTCGGCTTCAAGTTCAATGTCTGGCTGCGCGAGATCATCGAGCACCTCGCGAATAGCGGCGCGGATCAGGTTCCGGGTGTCTCCGACGGTTGATTGTTCAAAGGCTTGTGGTGCCAGCCGGTCCGGCAGCGCCAGCAGGCGAGTTCTAAGCAGCGCAAGGACCGCAATCCACGCCGCCTCGATTTGTTCGGCCGCAATCAGCGAGCGGCGTTTTTCTTCGGCCTCCATCTCGGCGAGGTCGGCCCGCGCCCGGATGAAGCGGGCCCGCTCAGCGGCATAGTCCGGCGCACCGGCCTGTGCCTTGGCGGCCTGATCGCGCAGATAGCGAACATAGCCGCGCACTGCCCCAATCAGATCGTACTGGCCACGTTCGGCCTTCGGGATCACACCCTCGCGGCTCAGCTGCTGGACCCGCCGTTCCGAGAGGTCGAGCAACCGCGCTATCACGCCGATGGGCTGTGTGGCTGTCGACATGCGCGCCCCCAAAACCTTCGATTAACTATATGGAATTGCGTCGAATTCACTGGATAAGACCGGCCGCTAGAGCGAATCTGACCCGGTAAACAACACTAGGAATAGTCACCGTGGAAACCACCAGCATTCGCCTTCCCATTCGGAACCTGCCCGAGCATTTTGACCGTAGCCGCATCACCGTCGTGCTCGACGAACTCGAGATGGCCTTGATGGATGATGGCGGCGTTTACGCCAAGACCTCAGCCGACAGCTTCACCATCAAAATCGAAGTGCCGACCCATCAGCTGATGGATACCGCCAACTGCCTGAAGAGCCTGGGACTGATCTAGCCGTGCTGCCCCGCAAAGCGGATGGCTTCGAAGAGCCGCCGGTGCGGCCCATTCAAGGTTTTTCGATTGATGCAGGCTATGATACGGACTGCTGGCATACTCTTCAGAACAGGTCAAATCCCAGTGCCTCTATGTGTCTACAAATCTGTGTTCGGCGCGCTGATTGCCGCTTTTTTCGCATCAGCGTCCTTTGCGGACGTCCCCATTATTCCTCGCGGCGAGACCTTCACCTGCACCCCGACACATGTCTGGGATGGGGACGGTCCCGTTTGGTGCAGTGAAGGGCCCCGGTTGAGGCTAGCAGGGATTGCGGCCCGCGAACTGGATGGTAGCTGCTCCTCTGGACATCCTTGCCCAGCCGTAAGTGGAATAGAGGGTCGCGATGCTTTGGTCGATCTTTTGGGCACTCAGACCGGCGTTGGCCGCCATGGGCATATCCTCATCAACGGCCCCACGTTGCACTGTCGATCTGACGGTCCCGCTGGAGGTAACCGCACAGCGTCATGGTGTGTCTCACCGCGTCATGGAGACATCAACTGTGCCATGGTGCGCGGTGGGTGGGCTTTGCAGTGGGACCGATACTGGCGCGACCATAGCTGCTAGGGACAATCAGGTCAAAATAGAGACGAAGGCAGTCACGCCTGGATCAAGGCAAACAACCGACGCAGCAGGTAACTTCGGACGAGCGAGACAGCAACGAAGGCAACGCCGATCGCCATATGTTCGCCGAGCGCAGCCTCGAGGCCGAACCACGGGAACACGATGATCTGCGTGACGACAGCAAGTCCATAGCCGACCGCGACATTCGTCACCGCTTCAACCAGCGACATCATGCGGGACTGTTTCATGCGGCCTCACGCTCTGCCGTGAGCGCGTCGAAGGTTTTGTCATGGCCATCAAGCACAGCCTGTTTCCCTGAAAATTTCTGCCAGCGCTGGACGGCGACATCGACGTAAGCCGGGTTCAGCTCGATGCCGTAACAGACCCGTCCAGTCGTCTCGGCCGCGATCAGCGTCGTTCCTTATCCCATGAAGGGCTCATAGACCGCCTGACCTGGGCTCGAGTTGTTCAGGATCGGACGCCGCATGCATTCCACCGGCTTCTGCGTCCCGTGGACGGTTTTTTCGTCCTGATCCTTGTTGGCAATCTGCCAAAGCGTGGTCTGCTTGCGGTCGCCCGCCCAGTGACCTTTGCCGGATTTGCGCACGGCATACCAAGCGGGTTCGTGCTGCCAGTGGTAATCACCGCGGCTCAGGACCAGCCGCTCCTTGGCCCAGATGATCTGAGACCGGATGGTGAAGCCAGCGACTTCAAGACTTTCGGCGACCGTGGCTGCATGCAGCGCGCCATGCTAGACATAGGCGACGTCGCCGGGGAAGAGCGCCCAAGACTCGCGCCAGTCGGCGCGATCATCGTTCAGCACCTTGCCCGTGCGCTTGGTCTTGGCCGCGCCTGCTTGGTTGCGCCAGCTAGGATCATACTCCACACCGTAGGGTGGATCGGTCACCATCAGCAGCGGTTTGACCGTGCCGAGCAGTCGCTCAACATCCGTGGCAATCGTACTGTCGCCGCAGAGTAGGCGATGATTGCCGAGGATCCAGAGGTCGCCCGAGCGGCTGATTGGATCCTCAGGGGTTTCCGGAACATCGTCCTCACCCTCCTGCGGACCGGTGCCCTCCTCGAGGCTGGACATCAGCGCGTTCAATTCTTCGTCTGTGAAGCCCGTCAGCCCGAGATCGAAATCAGCCTCCAGCAGGTCCGCCAGTTCGAGGTTCAGAAGGTCTTTGTCCCATTCCGCGTTTTCGCTCGAGCGGTTGTCCATGATCCGGAAGGCACGCGCCTGACTGGCCGTCAGCCCTTTGGCGACATGCACCGGCGCGGTCTTGAAGCCGAGCTTGCGCGCAGCCTCCAGACGCGTGTGAGTGTGCGTCGCTCAACGGTCGAGCACCCGTTCGGCACAATCAAGTCCTGGACAGGGCCCTGCCATTTCCTGACACGGCGGCTGAGTGGCGTGGGCACGGAAATGGCGCTGAACGTGCTCGCCTACAACATCAAGCGCATGATCACCTTGGTCGGGGTCAAGGGGCTGATGGCGGCAATGCCAGGCTAGATCGGCCAAGCATGGGCTTCCACCGACGGTTAGCCGCGGATCAAGGCGACTTTTCGAGCCCCCAGACGGGTCCACCACCAAGTTTACAGCCAATCCGAGCTGAAGTCGCATCGGCTGTCAAAATCACGCAGGTCGCAGTTCTGATCGTTGAGTTTCCACACAGCCTCCGCCCATATCGACCGTCCTGTGCCCGTCCCTCGGATTCGTAACGCATTGCGCGATCAGTTGCACTTTCGAAAAGGGCGCTCGGGCAAAATTGCCAAATAGCTGTAAATAAACACTATTTTTAAACCGTCCTTCCGAGGGCCTAGGGCGGTCGATTAGAGACAAATTGGGTTCAGAGACCGATTTTGATCGTTTTTGCAGTCTCTGAAGGGCGGTCGCTAAAGTTAAACCCCTTTGAAACAAAAAGAAAAAAGGCCCACGTGAGGGCCCATCATCGGTTTCGGCAAGTGTTGATGGCGGACAGTGAGGGATTCGAACCCTCGAGACGGTTCCCCGCCTACACACTTTCCAGGCGTGCGCCTTCGACCACTCGGCCAACTGTCCGTGCGGGGCGGGATAGCGCATGGCCATGCGCGAGCGCAAGGTAAAAGCGTGCAAACCTCGTGCATGTTAAGCAGGTTCACTTTTTTCGCCCTCATCCCTTGCATTGCGCATCATGTCACCCATCTTTGTAAATGTGATTAACATTAACATGAATGAGAAAGGATCAACCAATGGCATCGACACTGACCGCAGCCCCTCCCCGTACCGGGGGTGGAAATTGGTTTACGCGCAGCGAGGCGTGGCTCGACGACAAGGGCAAGGGCGCATGGATCGCTGCCATGGTGCTTGCCTTCATCTTGTTCTGGCCCATCGGCCTCGCCCTGCTCGCATACATGATCTGGAGTAAGCGTATGTTCAACACATCGTGCAAGAAACGCCCCGACCTCGGCCTTGGCCATGCCATGAACCGCAGCACGGGCAATGCCGCCTTCGACGCCTACAAGGCCGATACGCTGCGTCGCCTGCAAGATGAGCAAGACGCCTTTGAGGCCTTCTTGCACCGGCTCCGCGAGGCCAAGGACAAGGCCGAATTCGATCAATTCCTGCAAGACCGTGCCGCGGCGCGCAAGGCGGCAACCGCGCCTGACACCGTGGCGCCATAAGCAAAACAACCCTACCGCGCGATCACAAGGTCGCGCGGGCCCATGCTTTTTCCTTCCAAATCCGATGGAATGCCGCCATGTCTTCGCACATGCCAAATGCCCTGCCAGATCCCGATTATGATCATGCGTTTTATGATGGTGTCCCGGCCAAACGCTTCTTCGCTTGGCTTGTGGATGTGATCATCGTGACCGCGATCACTTTCACCTTGGGCCTTTTCACACTCAGCTTGCTGTGGTGGGTTTGGCCCTTGGTCTATATCACCGTCGATCTGATCTATCGCAGCGCAACCATCGCGTCAGGTTCCGCGACCTTGGGTATGCGCTTGATGAATATCGAGCTGCGCGGGCCGACGGGCGCACGCCTGTCGCGCGGCGAGGCGGTATTGCACACGGTTTTGTTCATGGTCGCGATGGGTTTCGTGTTGCTGCAGCTGATCTCGATCCTGATGATCGCCTTGGGCGCGCGTCACCAAGGTTTGCATGACCTGTTGATCGGATCGGCGGCGATCAACCGACCCCGTTGAGTAATCCGCTGAAAGCCAAAAAAATCTATTGCGGCCTCGGCGGCGGCTAGTGCAACTTCAAGATCAAAGGTTTGGACCGGCCCCGGCCGAAAATTGATCATGCGTCACACGCTGCCCATCGCGACCCAGTTCTATGTTACGGCACCCCAAAAGTGCCCGTATCTCGATGGGCGTCGAGAGCGGAAACTCTTTACCGCGCTGCAAGGCGAACAGGCCGAAAAACTCAACAATGCGCTGTCCAAACAGGGCTTTCGGCGGTCGCAGAATGTGCTTTACCGCCCATCATGCGCCGATTGCGCCGCATGTTTGTCAGCGCGCATCCGCGTGGCCGACTTCGCGCCGCAACGCCGGCACCGGCGTATTTTGCGGCGCAACGCGGGGCTTTCGCGTGTCTCGCGCTCGGCCTGGGCGACCGAGGCGCAGTATGATCTGTTTCGCCGCTATCTCGATGCCCGCCATGCCGATGGTGGGATGGCCGATATGGATGTCTTCGAATTCGCGGCCATGATCGAAGAGACACCGGTCCGCTCGCGCGTGGTCGAATATCGCGACAGCGATGATACGCTGGCCGCCGTATGCTTGACCGACATTCTCGATGACGGCCTCAGCCTCGTCTATTCCTTTTTCGACCCAGACCGCACAGCCGACAGCCTCGGCACCCATGTGATCATCGACCATGTGACGCTCGCGCGTGAAGCCGGGCTGCCTTATGTCTATCTGGGCTACTGGGTGCCTGGCTCGACCAAGATGGGCTACAAGGCCCATTTCCCCGCGATCGAGGTCTATGTCGACGGTCAGTGGAAGCCGCTGGGCGATCCCGCCAGCTATTCCAACCATGTCCACCCCTTGTCGGTGGAACCCATCGCGCAGCAGGTGGCTCAGATCACGCTGCCCGACATGCGCGCGGATGACTAAGCCCCATCGCTTCGGCTTCTTCGTTTCCTAAATATCCTCGGGGGGTGAATGGCCGCGCCTTGCGGCCAGAGGGGGGCAGACAGCCCCCCTGCCCGACCTGCGCTCCCATACAAGCCGAACGCCATGTCACACAACGCAAACGGGGGGCCCGAAGCCCCCCGTCACCATCTCCATATCCCTTGCGCCTGTTATCCCAGCAAGCGCGGCAGGATCGTTACGATCCCCGGGAACACGTAAAGCAAGACCAAGCACAACACCTGAATACCCACGAAGGGGATGACCCCACGATAGATATGGCCCGTCGTCACACTGCTCGGCGCCACACCACGCAGGTAGAACAGCGCAAAGCCGAAAGGCGGCGTCAGGAACGAGGTCTGCAGGTTGATCGCGATCATGATCGTCACCCATGCCGGATCAAGCGTGCCACCATAGATCACCGGCCCCACGATGGGGATCACGATGTAGATGATCTCGAGGAAATCCAGCACGAAGCCCAAGATGAACAAGATCGCCATCACCACGAAGAACACGACGATCTCATTGTCGAAGCTGCGCAGATATTGCTGGATGTGATGCTCGCCCCCGAAGGAGATCAGCACGAGATTCAACAATTGCGATCCGATCAGAATGGTGAACACCATCGATGTCACCTTGGCCGTCTCGCGCACCACGGGGCTGAGAATATTAGTGCGGAACAGCACCCAAGCGCTGAACAAGAGCCCGAAAAAGGCAAAGTGATAGGCGATCTGCGCAATGAAATAGGCGATCCAGTCCTGTACTGGCACGACCTCACGCGTCATGCGCAGGTCGAAATTCACGCCGAACAAGATCATGATCACCAGCGCAAAGCTGGCCCAGATAATGATCTTGGATTTGCCGTTCTCTTCTTTCAGCTTGCGATAGGCCGCCAGCATGATGGCACCCGACGCACCGAGGGCGGCAGCAGGCGTCGGGTTGGTGATCCCGCCCAAGATCGAGCCCAGCACTGCCACGATCAGCACGAGCGGTGGGAAGACCACGCGCAGAAGCTCGTTCTGCGACAGGCGCATCACCGCCACGCGGGCCCCGTAAAGCGCGATGAGGAAAGGGATGGCCAAGATCAGGAAGGTTGCGCCGTTGCCGGTCAACGGACCGATGAACATGATGTCGCAAATCAGCGCCAGCACAACGCCCACACCGCCCGCAATCAGCGGCGCAGGGTTGGACGAGGGCGAGACACCACGTGCAAGGATCAAAAGCAGCGCCAGCATGGTGAAGATCGTCGCCACGCCACTGCCGATCGGCGCGGTATTGGCCAAGGCGCTTTCGATCGCTGCGACGCGCTCTTCGTCGGTCAGCAACACGACCTCGCCGGTGTCGCCCGCGGCGGCCATAGCCGCGCGCTGCGCGACGGAGGCATCCCACCTTTCTTGACCATGCAGCTCGATCATCGAGGCTTGGCACTGCTCCGAGACGGCGGTGCGCAGCATCGCCTCATTCTCGCGCTCGGCATAGTCAGAGACCGAGATGGCTTGGCTACCGATCACACCGGAGCCCGCACCCAGAACCACGGCCAAGATCAAGGCCACAGGTGCCGCAAGGTACCATGTCAGCGCCTCGTTGCGGGTCACAGGTTCGCCAGCGCTGCCGCTGACCTGAACCGGCGGCGCGCTTGCCGGTTTCCACAGTGCAAAGCCAAAGGCGTAGAGACCATAGAGCAGCGCAAGGAACAGACCCGGCAACAGTGCCGCTTGGAAGAGCGTGCCGACCGACAAAACGGCGGGCTTCGCCAGATAGGTCAGCGCGTCGGTACAGCCTGCAAGCTGGGCGCGGGTTTCTTGGCCGGTGGCGTAAAGATCGCCCACCAGCGTGCCGAGCAAAACGATCACGATGGACGGCGGAATGATCTGACCCAGCGTCCCCGAGGCCGCGATGACGCCGGTGGCCAGTTCTGGCGAATAGTTGTTGCGCAGCATGGTGGGCAGCGCGAGCAAGCCCATCGTCACCACGGTCGCGCCCACGATCCCGGTCGAGGCCGCCAAGAAGGCACCCACGATCACGATCGACACGGCCAAGCCGCCGGGCAGCGGGCCGAAAACCCGCGCCATGGTGGTCAAGAGATCCTCGGCGATTTTTGAGCGCTCCAGCACGATGCCCATCATCACGAACATCAACACCGCCAAGAGCGTCTCGATGGATTGACCAGCGATCACACGCTCGTTCATGCGGTTGACCATGAAGGACAGATTGCGCTCCATCGCTTGTTCCCAGCCACCCGGAAACAGCGCCACCTCAACCGTTGGCAAATCGGGGTATCGGAAGACCGAGATCGATTCCCTGATCACCCCTTCGGCCACAAGCGCCACGTATTCCGCCGAGCTTTTGTCGATGGCTTCGTGGATCAGCAAACCCGCACTATCGAGTGCCGCGATGATGGCAAATGAGATCATCCCGGCACCACCGATGGCAAAGGCCACCGGAAAACCGGTCATGATCCCAGCAAAGAGCGTGAGGAAGACGATCACAAGACCGATCTCGACCCCATCCAATCCGAAAAGCATGCTCTCTCGTCCCCTTGGCTAAGCGCGCGCGCTTGCGTGTCTTTCGTCCCGAATTACCGGATCTTTCTTAATGGGCGGCGTGTGGCAAAGCCTCGCCTTCATCACCCAACGAGTCGCGGTCGAGGTATTTCCCCGCGCTGTCTTCGCCCTCGCGCCATTCCAGATACGACCGCCAGAAGAATGCGACCGCCTGCAAGAACACCAAGACGCAGAACAGCACGATAAGAACCTTGAACAGGAAATAGGCGTTAAAGCCATTCGGGCTGAACCCGATGGTCTCCACGTTCCATTTGAAGATGCGCGACTGCATCAGCATGCGATCAATATCGCTGGTCGAAGTGACCGTTGGCGTCATCAGGTGGCGCCACATGAAGAACCAAGAATAAAGATATGTGATCGTGACCATGGGCAGCATGAAGAACAAGCAGCCGAACATGTCGATCATTTTCTTGGTGCGAAATTTTACCGCCGAATACACAAGGTCAACGCGCACATGGCCGCCCTGCACAAAAGTGTAGGAGACGCAGAGGCAGACGACCAAGGCATTGTGAAACTTCAGGCTTTCAGCCCACCAGCTCAGGTCCTGCACAAATGCGGTGCCAAATGGCCCGAGCTGGATCTGGGCAACCCGAAAAATCCGCTGCAAGAACACGATGATCACTTGGACGAACACCATCAAAAGGCCCGCCCAAGCGGCGGTGCGGCCGACCGTGTTGGCCACACGCTCAAGGATGCGCACACCCCACCACAAGATCTCGCGGTTCCAGGCCATCCCCAGCGCGGTGATCAAGATGAAGGTGGTGATGGCAACAAAAAACAATTCCACCGAGGCGCCGTAATAGATGAAGCGCATCACCGATTGGGGATCGGCCCAATTCAGCCAACTGCCCGGGTTGGTAATGGCAAGGAACAGGTTGTAAGGCGCCATTGCGATATTTTGCAGCACCCACAAGATGAAATCGATCATGCGGTGGTCCCCCGGCACGCAAGCCCGCTTTGGGGCGCGTCAAGTCTCGGATCGCGAAAAGGTGCATCCTGCCCAGCACGATCTGTGCTGGGCAGGACGCTGTAGGTCTTGGCTGGATTAGCCCGCGTTCACACGGTTGCGCTGGCGCATGAATTCGCCATCTGCAATCTCGTACCAGCCCGAGGATTCAGCAATGGACGAAAAGACGCTGTTGGCGATCTCGGCATAGATCGGGTCGCCCATGTTCTCATTCCGGACTTCCAGCGACGCACGGCCGAAGGAATCCCAGACTTCTGCGGGGAACTGGCGAACCTGCACGCCGACAGACTGCAAGCGCGCGAGCGCTGCACCATTTTCAGCAAGCGACAGAGCGGTGCTCTGCGCATGTGCAGCCTCGCAGGCGACCTTGCAAATGGTCTGCTGCGTCGGCGTCAGAGATTCCCAGATCTGCTGGTTGAAGACCAAGGACAGGGTCGAGCCCGGCTCATGGAAACCAGCGGCGTAGTAGGTCTTGGTGACCTCCTGGAAGCCCATCCGCTCGTCTGCGTAGGGACCAATCCACTCCGCGCCGTCGATTTGGTTCGAGGCAAGTGCCTGATAGATTTCACCACCCGGAATGTTCTGCACCGAAGCACCCAGACGACCCAAAACCTGACCGCCCTGACCCGGCATACGGAACCGCAGACCCTGCAAATCATCAACAGAGTTGATTTCTTTATTGAACCAGCCGCCGGGCTGCATCGCCGTCTGTCCGCACATCAGCGGCTTGAGGCCGAACAAGGACGACAGATTGTCGTGCAGTTCCTGACCGCCCCGGCGATAATACCAGTTTGCCATCTCCTGCGCCGTCATGCCGAAGGGCACTGCGGTGAAGAATGCAAAAGCGGGATGCTGATTGAGGAAATAGTATTCTGCCGAGTGATAAACGTCGGCCTGTCCGGACGAAACGGCGTCGAACACTTCGAACGCGCCCACCAAGCTGCCGGCGGGCATCTTGTTGAAGCTCAACTGCCCATCGGTCATGGCAGTGATGTAGTTGATTGCGAGCTGTGCCGCGTCGTCGAACACCGCAAACCCATCAGGCACCGAGGTGACCAGTGTCAGCGTGCGATTGCCCTGTGCATAGGCCGGTACGGCCAGCGTGGCGGCAGCGGCGGCGGTGCCGCCAAGTGCGGACGTTCTCAGAAAAGAACGACGATCCATTCGGTATCCTCCCCGTAGTATGGAGTTAGCCACGACCCCCCTCGGATCGCGGCGACAGTGGCAAGCGCCACAAGTCCCGCCACCCTAACGAAGCGAACACCATGCGCAAACAGCTTTTCGCACCGAATGGGCGATTTTTGTAAAATTCTCTTACCAAAATCGCCCGTAAGCCCTGAAAACGCCTAAGGCTTGAGCATGTCGTGGCCAAAAAATCGAAAGATAACCCACGCCATCGTGATCGCAGCTGCCGATCCGGCGCATCTCCTCTCCCCAAGGTTGCATCATGCGCCGCAAGTTGCCCGCGCAGTGATATTATTTCATTTCGTCAACAAGTTTCGATTCGTTGCGCGGCCGCTCGTTTTGGCGACATTTTCGTAATTTGGCTGTTGACGCCGCATCGCGGCGTTCCTAGTGTTACGCAATAATTTCACGGCGGGGGGCAGGTCATGGACTGCTTCGTACTTATCAAAGGGCAGATGCGCATGGGTCGGTGACGACAACCTCATCGGTAGACCATGCGCCCTCGGATAAGCCGCCGGGGGCTTTTTTTTGCCACGACTTTTTGCCACTTGGGCATGATCAAGAGACAACGCGGAAACAAAGAAGGACGACGTCGATGACACGGCAGATGACCGGAGCGAAAATGGTGGTCGAGGCGCTGAAGGATCAGGGCGTCGATGTCGTATTCGGCTATCCCGGCGGTGCCGTGCTTCCGATCTATGACGAGATTTTCCAGCAAAACGGTATTCAGCACATCCTCGTGCGCCATGAACAAGGTGCGGTCCACGCCGCCGAAGGCTATGCGCGCTCGACCGGCAAGCCCGGTGTCGTTCTTGTCACCTCTGGCCCCGGCGCGACCAATGCGGTCACGGGTCTGGTCGATGCCTTGATGGATTCGATCCCGCTGGTGGTGCTGACGGGCCAAGTGCCGACCTTCATGATCGGCTCGGATGCCTTTCAAGAGGCCGACACCGTGGGGATCACGCGCCCCTGCACCAAAATGAACTGGCTGGTCAAAGAGACCGACAAGCTGGCCGATACGATCCACCAAGCCTTTCATATCGCCACCCATGGCCGCCCCGGCCCGGTGTTGGTCGACATCCCCAAGGATGTGCAGTTCGCAACCGGCACCTATGTCGAAAAACCGCAAGCGCGCACGGCCCATTACCAGCCCCGCTTGACCGGCGATCCGGCGATCATCGAGGCCTTGGTCGCAGCGATGGAGAATGCCGAACGCCCGGTTTTCTACACCGGCGGCGGCGTGATCAATTCAGGCCCCCGCGCCAGCGAACTGCTGCGCGAATTGGTGGCGGCGACCGATTTCCCCATCACCTCCACCTTGATGGGTTTGGGCAGCTATCCCGCCTCGGGCAAGAACTGGCTCGGCATGCTGGGCATGCACGGGCTGTACGAGGCCAATCTGGCGATGCATGGCTGCGACCTGATGATCAACATCGGCGCGCGTTTCGACGACCGCATCACAGGGCGCATCGCTGATTTCAGCCCCAACAGCCTCAAGGCGCATGTCGATATCGACCCTTCGTCGATCAACAAGGTGATCCATGCCGATTTCCCGATCATCGGCGATGTGACCCATGTTCTCGAAGAAGTGTTGCGTGTCTGGAAGGCGCGCGGGGCCAAGACCAAGGCCGTCGCGATCAAGAAATGGTGGGACCAGATCGAGGAATGGCGCGCGGTCAAATGCCTGCGCTACACCAACTCCACCACCACCATCAAACCGCAATACGCGCTTGAACGCCTCGAAGCGCTGACCCTTGGACGCGACCGCTATATCTGCACAGAGGTGGGCCAGCATCAGATGTGGGCGGCCCAATTCCTTGGGTTCGAAGACCCCAACCGCTGGATGACCTCTGGCGGACTTGGCACGATGGGCTACGGCACCCCTGCCTCGATCGGGGTGCAGGTGGCCCATCCCGACGCGCTGGTCATCAACGTCGCGGGCGAGGCATCTTGGCTGATGAACATGCAAGAAATGGGCACGGCCATTCAATATCGCCTGCCCGTCAAGCAATTCATCCTCAACAACGAACGCCTAGGCATGGTCCGCCAATGGCAGGAATTGCTGCATGGCGAGCGCTACAGCCACAGCTGGTCCGAGGCGCTGCCCGATTTCGTGAAACTGGCTGAAGCCTTCGGCGCCAAGGGTATCTTGTGCAAAGATCCCAAGGATCTCGACGATGCGATCATGGAAATGCTCGACTATGACGGGCCGGTCATCTTCGATTGCCTTGTCGAAAAGCACGAGAACTGCTTCCCCATGATCCCATCGGGCAAGGCACATAACGAAATGCTCTTGGGCGAGGCCGACACCAAGGGTGTGATCGACGCCAAAGGATCTGTTTTGGTCTAAGTTCAGCCTGCGGGGCGCGCGCATGCCGTGCCCCGCCGCTTTCTCAGGCGCTTGCGCCGCTCGCAATCATTCAGGATGTCTGTCCCATGTCCCCGCTCAATATCGAAAAAGGTTCCACCAGCCATTCGGCCTATGACCTGCGCAGCCACATGTCCGATATGGTCGAAACCCATACGCTGGCCGTTCTGGTCGAGAACGAGCCGGGGGTTCTGGCGCGTGTGATCGGCCTATTCTCGGGGCGGGGCTACAATATCGAAAGCCTGACCGTGGCCGAGGTGGACCATAGCGGTCACCGCTCGCGCATCACCATCGTGACCTCGGGCACGCCGCAGGTGATCAACCAGATCAAGATGCAGCTTGAGCGCATGGTGCCCGTGCATGAAGTGCAGGATTTGACCGTCGAAGGCCCCTTCGTCAGCCGCGAACTGGCGCTGATCAAGGTCATCGCCAAGGGCGAGCATCGCGTCGAGGCGCTGCGCATCGCCGAGATCTTCCGCGCCAATGTGGTCGATTCGACCCTGCAAAGCTTTGTCTTCGAGATCACCGGCACCCCGGAAAAGGTCGATGCCTTTTGCGAATTGATGCGCCCCTTGGGCGATGTGCGACTGGCGCGCACAGGTGTGGCCGCCATCGCGCGCGGGGTTTGACCGAAAATTCATAGGAATTTTCGCATGCTGCGATCCTTCGTGCGAAGGATCTTGTCAGCAACCTTTACCCACGCCCGAGAATGATCCGGACGTAATCTTGTGTCTCGGCAAAGGGCGGAATGCCGCCATGCCGACGCACGGCCTCGGGCCCCGCATTATAGGCGGCCAAGGCCAGATCCCAGCGGCGGAAATCGCGAAACTGCATCGCCAGATAGCGCGCGCCGCCTTCGAGATTGGCGACGGGATCATGCGGATCGACACCAAGCAGACGCGCTGTCCCGGGCATGAGCTGTGCCAGACCGATTGCGCCCACCGGGCTGATGGCCCCGGGGTTCCAAGCTGATTCCCGTTGCACCAGCCGCAAGAACAGATCCTCGGGGATGCTATGGCGACGGGCGGCGGCACGCGCCACCGCGAGCCAAGGACCGGCATAACTGCCGTCGAATCGCGGGGTCGCATCGCTGCTTGCATCGAAATCGGGGCGTAGCCGCGCCGATCCGGCATATTGGCTGGCCGCGCGCGCATCGATCACATCCAGCGCGCGTCCGAAGCGTGCCATCGCTTCGGCTTTCAGGGGGGCGGGTGCGGCCGTCAGACAAAAAGCCACAAGAACCAAAATGGGCAACAAGACAGGACGCATCGGATCCGCGGGTAAGGTGCGATGATCCGGCCATACGGCAAACGCGGTAAAATTTCCAGCCATCCGTGGTGCGCCAGTTGCCATGGCCGCGCAATTAATCTTTCCTTGACCAAGTTCGGGTGATCTAAGCGGGCGGGCGCGCGGCCGGGATGACTCGGTGACGATCCATGCGCGCCGGGCGAGATCGTGAAACGAGCTGGGGGAGAAAAACATGGCCGGATCTGTCAATAAGGTCATCTTGATCGGTAATCTGGGCCGCGACCCCGAGGTGCGCAGCTTTCCGTCGGGTGGCAAGGTCTGCAATCTGAACATCGCGACAAGCGAGACATGGAAAGACCGCAACACGGGCGAGCGCAAAGAGCGCACGGAATGGCATCGTGTCGCCATCTATTCCGAGCCGCTGGTCCGCGTGGCTGAGCAATATCTCAAGAAAGGCTCGAAAATCTATCTCGAGGGCCAGCTTGAAACCCGCAAATGGCAAGACCAATCCGGCCAAGAGCGCTACACAACCGAGATCGCGCTGCGCCCCTATCGCAGCGAATTGACCATGCTCGATGGCCGTGGCGAAGGTGGCGGCGGCGGTCAGGGCGGTGGCTATGTCGGCGGTCAGGGCGGCGGTTACGGCGATGATCGCGGTGGCGGCTATCCCGATGACCGTGGCGGACCATCGGGCCCGGGCTTTGGTGGCGGCGCCGATGTGGATGACGAAATCCCCTTTTGATCAAGGCGTGAAACGGGTTGCGCGCGATATGGCGCGGCCCGTGCCTCTGGCGGCTGGCGGTGGCCTCCGGCGGGGATATTTCAGAAACGAAGAAGCAGGGGACGCCGCGCATCAGGCGGTGCTGGGGCAGGCATGGAACCGATCAATCCGACCTATGTGAAAACCTTCGCCCCCCCGGTGATGGAGGCGCGGCGCTGGATCGCGGGGCAGCAATTCTCGGCTGAACGCCCGCTGATCAATCTCAGCCAAGCCGCCCCCGTCGACCCCCCGCCCGAAGGTCTGGTGCGCGCCATGACCGAGGCGATGATCAACGATCCGACAAGCCATCTTTACGGACCCGTTCTGGGCATGGACGCGTTGCGCGCCGAATTGGCGCAGCAATGGTCGGCGGCCTATGGTGGTGCGATCGCCCCCGGCCAAGTGGCGATCACGGCGGGATGCAACCAAGCCTTTACGGCGGTGATGTCGACACTGGCGGGTGCGGGCGACGAGGTGATCTTGCCCCTGCCCTTCTATTTCAATCACAAGATGTGGCTGGATATGGAGGGGGTGCGCGCGGTCTATTTGCCCACGGGCGATGATCTGTTGCCCGATCCGGACCGGGCGGCCGCCCTTATCACGCCGCGCACACGCGCCATCGTGCTGATCAGCCCAAACAACCCCGCAGGCGTCGAATACCCCGCCGCGCTTTTGCGCGCCTTTTACGATCTGGCACAGCGCCACAATATCGCTTTGGTCGTCGATGAAACTTACCGTGATTTTCATTCCGGCGCAGGCGCGCCGCATGATCTGTTCGCTGATCCCGATTGGGAGCGGACGCTCATTCATCTTTATTCCTTCTCCAAGGCCTACCGGCTGACCGGCCATCGGGTGGGCGCGATCATGGCCGGCGCCGCGCGCTTGGCGGAGGTGGAGAAATTCCTCGATACCGTCGCGATTTGCCCACCGCAGGTCGGCCAGATCGGCGCGCTATGGGGGATGCGCAACCTTGGGCCATGGCTGGCCGGTGAACGGGCCGAGATCTTGGCGCGCCGCGATACGGTCAGGCGCGAATTCGCCCGGCTGCCCGACTGGCGGCTTTTGGGCTGCGGGGCCTATTTCGCCTATGTGCAGCATCCGTTTGCCATGGCCTCGGACGCGCTGGCCCAACGCATGGTCGCAGATGCGGCTTTGCTGGTTTTGCCGGGCACCATGTTCGGGCCAAGCCGCGCACAAGGCGGCACGGGACAGGCCGAGGCGACGCTGCGCATCGCCTTTGCCAATGCCGATCAAGCCGGGCTTGTCCGCGTGGTGGATCGTTTGGCAGGTCTCGATCCCTGAAGGCCACCCTGCGGCCCTTGCCGTGCCGCGCCCAAGCGCGTAATCAACCCTGCGACCCGATGCGCCCGGAAAAGGCGCAAGCAGACAGCGGAAGGACCAGTGCACCATGGCAAAAACGGCTATGAAAAAGGCCTCGAACCTTTTTATCTGGATCATCCTTGGCTTGCTGTTCATCGCCTTGGCGGGCTTCGGCATCGGCTCATTCTCGGGTGGGGCAAGCCGCGTTGGTGCCGTGGGCGATGTCGAGATCTCGGCCGAGGATTATGCCCGCGCGCTCGATCAGGAAATCCGCGCCCGGATCGCACAAACAGGCCAGCCCGTGACCTTGGCCACCTTGCGCGCCCAAGGCGTGGATCAGGCGGTCTTGCAATCGCTGGTGGCACGCGCCGCACTTGTCAACGAAGCGCAAATGATGGGCCTGTCGGTCGGCGATGCGGAGGTCGCGCGCCAGATCACGCAGCTCTCCGCCTTCCAAGGCATTGATGGGGCCTTTGACCGCGAAAGCTATGAATTCACCCTGCGCCAAAATGGGCTGAACCCTGCTGAGTTCGAGCAAGAGGTGCGCGAGGATACCGCGCGCGCCTTGTTGCAAGCCGCGGTCATCGGCGGCATTGCGCCCGATCAGACCATCACCGAGGCGCTTGTCGCCTATCAGGCCGAAACCCGCGATGCGCGGCTGTTGATCGTCACCGGCGCCGATCTGCCCGAGGGCGTGCCGCTGCCCAATGCCGCCGATCTGGAAGCGCATTACGCCGCGAACCCCGCGCGTTTCACCCGCCCCGAGGCGCGCGCCATCAGTTTTGCTTGGGTCACGCCCACGATGCTGATGGACACGACACCGATCGACGAGGCCGCCTTGCGCGCGCTTTACGACGACCGCGCCGCGCTTTACCGCCAGGCCGAGCGGCGTTTGCTCGAACAGCTGGTCTTTGCCGATACCGCGCAGGCGCAGGCCGCGTATGACGCCATCTTGGCCGGTGAGAGCAGCTTTGACGCGATCTTGGACGAGCGTGGCCTGAGTTTCGAGGATGTCGATCTGGGCGAGGTCACGCGCGACGACCTGTTGCCCGAGGCGGCGGCGTTGATCTTTGGCGATCAGTCCAGCGAGATCATCGGCCCGGCACCGAGCCCGCTTGGACCTGCGCTGTTTCGGGTGAACGCGGTGCTTGATGCGTCGAAAATCACCTTCGAGGAGGCCGAGGAAGAGCTGCGCGCCGAATTGGCCGCCGAGGCCGCGCGTCGCGCCATCGATGATCTGCGTGACCCCGTCGATGACCTCTTGGCCGAAGGGCTGACGCTGGAAGAGCTTGCCGAGACCACGGAATTGGTGCTGGGGCGTATCGACTACACCCCCACCTCGGAAGAGGGGATTGCAGCCTATGACGCCTTCCGCGAGGCCGCCATGGCGGTGGATGATGGCGATTTCCCCGAATTGCTGACGCTTTCGGATGGGGGGCTTTTCGCGCTCAGGCTGGATGCGATCGTGCCGCCAACCTTGCCGCCGCTGGCCCAAATCCGCCCCGAAGTGCGCGCCGACTGGCGGGCGGACGCGATCCGTGCCGCCATCAATGCGCGCGCGGAGATGCTGTTGGGCGAGCTTGCCCAAGGTGCAACGCTGGAGGACTTGGGCCGCGTCGAGACCGAGCGCGATATTCGCAGGCAGGGTTTTATTCCCGATGCGCCACCGACGCTTGTGGCGCAGCTGTTCCAACTGGGCGCCGTGGGTGATGTGGTCTTGGTGCCGGGTGCCGATCGCGCGCTGATCGCGCAGCTTGATGCGATCAACCCTGCCGCGCGGGACGACCCGAATACCCAGATCTTGTTGCAAGTGCTGGGCCAAGCGGTTGCCCAAACACAGGCGCAAGATGTGTTCGAGGCCTATGGTCAAGCGCTTCAGACCGGGGCGGGCATTCGCCTTGATCAAGCGGTGATCAACGCCGTGCATGCGCAGTTTCCCTGATGGCCCAGATTTCCGATTTCGCAGCCTTTGAGGCGGGTTGGGCCAAGGGCCAAAACCAGCTTGTGCATGCCCGGCTGACAGCCGATCTCGACACCGCCGTTTCGGTGATGATGAAACTCACCGACGCAGGGCGCGACAGCTTCATCCTTGAATCCGTGACCGGCGGCGAGGTGCGTGGGCGCTATTCGATCATCGGCTGCAAGCCTGATCTGATCTGGGAATGTCACGGGCAGACAAGCCGGTTGAACCGCACGGCGCGCTTTGACCGCGAGGCCTTCGCGCCCTGTGACGACGCACCGTTGACCGCATTGCGCGCCCTTTTGGCCGAAAGCGCCATCGACATGCCCGACGATCTGCCCGCCGCCGCGGCGGGGCTGTTCGGCTATCTGGGCTATGACATGATCCGGCTGGTCGAGCATTTGCCCAATGTGAACCCCGACCCGCTGGGCTTGCCTGATGCGGTGTTGATGCGACCTTCGATCATCGCGGTGCTCGATGGGGTCAAGGGCGAGGTGACGGTGGTCTCGCCGGCATGGGTGTCATCGGGGCTATCGGCGCGCGCGGCCTATGCGCAAGCGGCCGAGCGTGTGTCGGACGCGCTGCGCGATCTGGAACGCGCCCCCGCCACCGCCGCGCGCGAAATGGGCGAGATGCGCCCCCTGCCCGACCCGGTCTCGAATTTCGCCCATGCCGATTATTTGGCCGCCGTGGAACGCTCCAAGGATTACATCCGCGCAGGCGACATCTTTCAGGTCGTCCCCTCGCAACGCTGGACGCAGGATTTCCCCGAGCCTCCCTTTGCACTGTACCGCGCATTGCGGCGCACCAACCCCTCTCCCTTCATGTTCTTTTTCAATTTCGGCCCATTCCAAGTGGTCGGCGCCAGCCCCGAGATCCTTGTGCGGGTCTTTGGCGGCGAGGTCACGATCCGCCCCATCGCAGGCACAAGGCCGCGTGGCGCCACCCCGGAAGAGGATCGCGCGCTGGAGGCCGATCTTTTATCGGATCAAAAGGAATTGGCCGAGCATCTGATGCTCTTGGATCTGGGGCGTAACGATGTGGGACGGGTGGCCAAGATCGGTACGGTCAAACCGACCGAGGAATTCATCGTCGAGCGCTATTCCCATGTGATGCATATTGTCTCGAACGTGGTGGGCGAGTTGCGCGAGGGCGAAGACGCGCTTTCGGCCCTTTTGGCGGGTCTGCCCGCTGGCACCGTCTCTGGCGCGCCCAAGGTCCGCGCGATGGAGATCATCGACGAGTTGGAGCCGGAAAAACGCGGCGTCTATGGCGGCGGCGTGGGCTATTTCAGCGCGGGCGGCGATATGGATATGTGCATCGCCTTGCGCACCGCCGTGCTGAAGGATGGCAAGCTTTTCATCCAAGCGGGTGGCGGCGTGGTCTATGACAGCGACCCCGAGGCCGAGTTCCAAGAGACCGTCAACAAATCCCGCGCCATTCGCCGTGCGGCGGCGGATGCGGGGCTGTTCTCGGGGCGCACGAATCGCTGAAGGGATACGAAAAACGACAGTTTTTCGCATTTCTTTGGCGGCGAACGCCTATTCGGACAACCGCCGCAGCACCGCCGAAATCGGTGCAAGCGAGACCCCTTCCCCACGCCCACCAAGCGCCCATGAAAACATCGCCGTGACCGTGTCGGGGCGGCTGCGCCCCACAACGATCACCGCGCCATCTTGGCCCGCGGCAAAGGCCGCGCGGTCGAGATAGCGGGTAATGACCGGGGCGCGCTGATCCGCATCATCGAGCAGGCGAAAGGCCGTGGCCGCTGGCACGCCGTCGCGCCGGGCGCCTTGCTCGGCAGCGTTGAGGTTGCGCGGAAAGGCCACGAGCCCATGACCGCTATCGGCCAACACGGCGATCGTCGCCTCCAGCACCGGACGATCGGCCTGAATACGGCTGTCGGGGCTATCGAGCATTGCCACGGCTTGCGGGATGGTTTGCTGGGCCGCCGCCAAGGACACCTCGACATCCGTGGCGGCCGCGCCCGCCGGGATCGCTGCAGCCGCAAGGATCAACACCTCGAAGCCGGCCTCGCGCAGCAGGGCCGCACGGGCATCGGCGTCGGATCGGCGCGGATCGATGGCAAAGCTGACGGGAAAGCTGATCTGTGCCAAGACCTCGGCCGACAGCGGCCCTTCGGGATCGTCGATCAAGATGATCGACATCAGCGGGCGGTCGGGGTCGGCCGTGAAATCAACAGCATTGCGCGCCAAGGCACCTTGCGCGGGTTCTTCCACGGGCAAAGGGGGTGCGGGTTGCGCGGGCGCGGCGCTCTCGGCTGGCTCGGTGACCGCAGCGGGTGGCGTGTCCGGCACGGTAGGTGGGGTCATCGGGTCAGGCAAGCTGGCCATAGGTGGCGCGACTTGCGGCAAGGCAGGCGCATCTGCGCGATCAGGCAAGGTGACGGGCGCAGGCGTGGCCACAGGTGCGACCGCTGACGCAGGTGCGGCTTGTGGGGTCGGCGGAACAGGTGTTGCGGTATCAAGCGCCTCGGGGCTGTCGTCGCGATCTTGCGCCATAAGAGGGCTTGGCGCGGCCGGTGGCGTGGTGCCTTCGGTCTGTGGGTCTGACAAGGACGCCACGGCCGCTTGCGCCATGCTCAGGGCCACGGGCTGTTCGGGGGGGCTTGCAACCAGATCGGCGGGCGGCATGGCCAAAATGGGCGCATCTGCCAAAGCCGCCTCGAGATCTGCTGCTGCGGGTTCAGCTGCGGGCGCGACCTCGGCCAGAGCATCGGCCGGCGTCTCAGGCAGCGCCTCCGGGGCTGGTGCAGGTCCGGCGGTGGTGTCGGTCACATCGGCTTGCGGGATCTGCGGTGCAGTGTCGCTTGCCAAATCGGGGATTTCCGGCGCGGGCATTTCCACGGGCGCGACGTTTTGCGAAGCAAGCCCATCACCTTGGTCCGATTGCGAGACTGCGCCTTGATCCTGCGATGCTGGTTGCGATGTTTCGCCCGGCCCCGCGCGTTCAGGCAAAGGCATATTCAGCGAAACCCCCGCCAAAACCACAACCGACACGATCATGCCCCAGATCAGACCACTTACGACACCGCGACCCATTTTACCCTCTTTCGCCTCGCGGGGCGTGCAGATGCCGCCCCTTATGCCCGTGCTGCCAGCTGTGTCTTGCGCTTGACCGCCCCCGCTGGCTTTGAAACATGTATAGCTCGGGCGCGCGCCGCCTTCACCCCCTTTTCGCCCGCTTGCGAGGCTATCCCATGCTGCTGCTCATCGACAACTACGACAGCTTCACCTGGAACCTTGTCCATTACCTGGGCGAGTTGGGTGCCGAGGCGCATGTGGTGCGCAACGACCAGATCACCGTGCAAGCGGCCATGGCGATGGGTCCCTCGGCCATCGTGCTTTCGCCCGGCCCTTGCGATCCGGCACAAGCGGGCATCTGCTTGCCGCTCACACGCGCCGCCGCCGGTGCGCGCGTGCCGCTTTTGGGTGTATGCCTTGGGCATCAAACGATTGGCGAGGCTTTCGGGGGGCGCGTGCAGCGTCATAGCGAGATCGTGCATGGCAAGATGGGCGAAATTCTCCATCAGGGCAAAGGCATGTTCAATGGTCTGCCCTCGCCGCTTCTGGCCACGCGCTATCATTCGCTGGTCGTCGACCGCCCCAGCCTTCCGCCCGAGCTTGAGGTGACGGCAGAGCTTGCTGATGGCACCATCATGGGGCTGCGCCACCGCGAGCTGCCCATCGAAGGGGTGCAGTTTCACCCTGAAAGCATCCGCTCGCAGCATGGGCATGCGATGCTGAAGAATTTTCTCGACATGGCGAAGGGGGCCGTTCCCGCATGAGCGACGCGATGAAACCGCTGATCTATGCCGCCTCCGAGGGGCCGCTGTCGCGCGCACAGGCCGAGGCGGCGTTTGAAGAGCTGTTCGCTGGCACCGCCACCCCGGCCCAAATCGGCGGGCTGTTGATGGCCATGCGGGCGCGCGGCGAATCTGTCGCCGAGTACGCGGCCGCGGCCCAAGTGATGCGCAACAATTGTATCCCCGTGACAGCACCCGCAGACGCGATGGATATCGTGGGCACGGGCGGCGACGGGATGGGGACGCTCAATATCTCGACCGCCACGGCCTTTGTCGTGGCGGGTGCCGGTGTGCCGGTCGCCAAGCATGGCAACCGCAACCTCAGCTCGAAATCCGGCGCGGCGGACGCGCTGGGAGAGTTGGGCATCAATGTGATGGTCGCCCCCGCCATCGTCGAGCGCGCGATTGCCGAGGCGGGCATCGGCTTTATGATGGCGCCGATGCATCACCCGGCGATGAAGCATGTCATGCCCGTGCGTCAAGAACTTGGATCAAAGACGATCTTCAACATCTTGGGACCGCTCACAAATCCCGCGCGGGTCAAGCGTCAGTTGACCGGCGCTTTCGCCATCGATCTGATCTTTCCCATGGCCGAAACGCTGCAAGCACTGGGGTCGGAGGCCGCGTGGCTTGTCCATGGCTCCGACGGAACGGATGAAATTTCTATCTCAGGCACCACATCGGTGGCGGTGCTGAAGGATGGCAAGATCAAACCGCGCGAGGTCCACCCTGAAGAAGCGGGTCTGCCCACCCACCCGTTCCGCGATATCTTGGGCGGCACACCGGCCGAAAACGCGCAAGCCTTGCGCGCGCTTCTCGATGGCGCGCCGGGGGCGTATCGCGACGCGGTCTTGCTCAATGCGGCAGCCGCCCTTGTGGTGGCCGAACGCGCGGGTGATCTGAAAGCGGGCGTCGAGATCGCACGCGAAAGCCTCGACAGCGGGGCGGCCAAACGCGCGGTGGAAACGCTCGCCCGCATCACACAAGGGGCGTGAGGTTCATGGCCACCATTCTGGACAAGATCAAAGCCTATAAGCTGGATGAAATTGCCGCCGCCAAAGCGGCCCGGCCACTGTCGCAGGTCGAAGAGGCCGCGCAGGCCGCCCCCCGCGTCCGCCCCTTTGGCGCAGCACTCCGCAAAGCAGAGCAAAACGGCTACGGGCTGATTGCCGAGATCAAGAAAGCCAGCCCCTCCAAGGGTTTGATCCGCGCCGATTTCGATCCGCCCGTGCTGGCACGCGCCTATGAGGCGGGTGGCGCCACCTGTCTCTCGGTCCTGACCGACACGCCCAGCTTTCAGGGCAAGCCCGAATACCTGAGCCGCGCGCGGGCGGCGAGCAACCTGCCCTGCCTGCGCAAGGATTTCATGTATGACACCTATCAAGTGGCCGAGGCGCGCGCTTGGGGGGCCGATTGCATCTTGATCATCATGGCTTCGGTCAGCGATGGGCAGGCCGCCGAGTTGGAAGATGCCGCCGCCCATTGGGGGATGGACGCGCTGATCGAGGTGCATGACGGTGCCGAACTGGACCGCGCGCTTCAGTTGAAAAGCCCGCTCATCGGGATCAACAACCGCGACCTCAATACCTTTGTCACCGATCTTGCCACGACCGAACGGCTGGCCCAACGGGTGCCCGGCGACCGGATGGTCATCTCGGAATCGGGGCTATTCACCCCCGATGATCTTGCGCGGATGGCGCGCACGGGCGCGCGGTCTTTCCTGATCGGGGAAAGCTTGATGCGACAAACCGATGTCACGGCGGCCACAGCGACGATCTTGGCCGACCCGCTTGCGATAGGGGCCTGAGCCATGGCGGAGTTGACTCATTTCGACGCGGGCGGCCAAGCCCATATGGTCGATGTCTCGGAAAAACCCGTAACCGACCGCGTGGCCGTGGCCGAAGGCTGGGTGCGCATGCGCCCCGAGACCTTGGCGCTGGTCACGGCGGGCACCGCGAAAAAGGGCGATGTTTTGGGCATCGCGCGGCTGGCGGGCATCATGGGGGCCAAGAAGACCGCCGATCTGATCCCGCTCTGCCATCCGCTGGCGATCACCAAGGTGACGCTTGATCTGACGCCTGACGCCGCATTGCCGGGCGTGCGGATCACGGCCACCGTGAAGACGACCGGCCAGACAGGCGTCGAGATGGAGGCGCTGACGGCCGTCTCGGTCGCAGCACTCACCGTGCATGACATGCTGAAAGCTGCCGAGAAAACGATCGAGATCGGCGGCATCCGCGTGGTGCTGAAAGATGGTGGCAAATCCGGTCGGTTCGAGGCGGCGCCGTGATGCGCATGTTTGGACAAGTGAAGCGATGAACGGGTGGGCCGCATGATCTCCGTCGCGGCAGCGCGCGCAGCCTGTGTGGCCTTGGTCAGGCCCTTGGCCCATGAGCAGGTGGCGCTTGACATGGCCGGGGGCCGCGTCTTGGCCCGCGATGTCATCGCGCTGCGCGATCAGCCACCTTTTGCCGCCTCTGCGATGGATGGCTACGCGATGCGCAAGGCCGACCGCCGTCCCGGCGCGCAGCTGCATGTGGTGGGCACGGCACCCGCAGGTCGGGCTTGGCAGGGCCAGGTCGCGCCGGGTCAGGCCGTGCGCATCTTCACCGGCGCGCCCTTGCCCGATGGGGCCGATTGCGTGGTGATCCAAGAGGATGTCACCGCGACGGGCGCGATCATCACCCTTGGCAGCACATTGGAGCCGGGCGACAATATGCGCCCTGAGGCTGGCGATTTTCGTGTGGGCGACCGGCTAGCCGCGCCGCGCCGATTGTCGCCGGGCGATATCGCGCTTTGCGCCGCGATGAACGCGCCCCGTCTTGATGTGTTTCGCAAGCCCGAGGTGGCGCTGATCGCCACGGGCGATGAATTGGTCAGCCCCGGGCAAACGCCGCGCGCCGATCAGATCATCACCTCCAACAGCTACGGGCTGAAAGCGCTGATCGAGGCCGAAGGCGGGCGGGCGCGGATCTTGCCCATCGCACGCGACGATCGCGATAGCCTCAAACAAGTTTTCGGATTGGCCGCGGGTGCCGATCTGATCGTGACCATCGGTGGGGCATCGGTGGGCGATCATGATCTGGTGGCCGGTGTGGCCGCCGAACTGGGGATGGAGCAGGCTTTCTACAAGGTCGCGATGCGGCCGGGGAAACCACTGATGGCGGGGCGGATCGGTGATACGCCCATGTTGGGCCTACCGGGCAATCCGGTTTCGGCGATGATTTGCGGCATGATCTTCATGTTGCCCATGCTGCGCGCGATGCAAGGATTGCCCCCGCGCGCCGATACCTATCCGCTGGCGCGGCTGGGCTGCGATCTGCCCGCCAATGGCAAGCGCACCCACTACATGCGCGCCCAGATCGCGCATGGTGCCGATTATCCGATCATCACCCCCTTCGACAGCCAGGATTCCGCGCGGCTATCGCTGTTGTCGGGGGCCACGGCCTTGCTGGTGCGCCCAGCCGATGACGGGCCGCGCGCGGCTGGTGAACTGGTCGAACATATCCCGCTTGGCACATCCTATCCGTGATTCGTTGACACGGAGCGGGAACAGGGGTAGAACATAAGCCGAACATGTCCGCGGCACAGGCCGCGCAACCGAAGCGAGGAGTGTGACCCGATGCTGACCCGCAAGCAGCGTGACCTTTTGGAATTCATCCATGCGCGCGTGCAGCGCGACGGTGTCCCCCCCTCCTTCGACGAGATGAAAGATGCGCTGGATCTGCGCTCGAAATCGGGCATCCACCGACTGATCACCGCCTTGGAAGAGCGTGGCTTTATCCGGCGCTTGGCCCATCGCGCGCGCGCGGTCGAGATCCTCAAAATGCCCGAGGCGATGGAAAAGCCGGGTTTTGCGCCCCGCGTGATCAAGGGTGACCGGGTCGATCCGCCCCGTGGCGCCATGCCGGTCACGGCATCCGCGATGGAATTGCCGGTCATGGGCCGCATCGCCGCCGGCACACCGATCGAGGCGATCTCGGAAGTGGCAAGCCATGTCGCCGTCCCCCATCAGATGCTGCGCACCGGGCGCAATCATTACGCGCTCGAGGTCAAGGGCGACTCGATGATCGAGGCGGGGATCAATGATGGCGATATCGTCGTGATCGAGGATGGCGCGGTGGCGCAGAACGGCGATATCGTCGTGGCCCTCGTCGAAGGTCATGAGGCGACGCTGAAGCGGCTCCGCCGCAAGGCGGGCATGATCGCGCTGGAGGCGGCAAATCCCGCCTATGAAACCCGCGTTTTCCGCGAGGATCAGGTCAGCGTTCAAGGCAAGCTCGTCGGCCTGATCCGCAGCTATTGAGCCTGCGCGCCTTGCCGTAAAGGCGGTGACCAAGGCCGCACCCCTTGGCGCATGGCCGCGCTGGTAACGATCACTGCCCCCTCGGCAGGCGTGATCGCCAGCGCGCCCGACACGGCAAGGCTTGGCCCATCGAATAGCAGGCAATGGGTATCCGACAGCGGCAACAGGGCTTGGCCCGCGTGATGCGGCGGTGCCAGAGCGACCCGTGCATGGGCCAATGTCTCGGGGGCGGGTTGGCCTAGGATGACGATATCATATAACGCGCAGGCGCTTTGGGCTTGGGCAAGCGCGCGCTGACCCGGACCATGCCATAGGCGCAGCCCATCGACCTGGGCCGCCATCCCATCACCCGCCGCCTGCCAGAGCGGGCGGGCGGCAGCAGTGGCTTGATCCGCGCGGTCGCCATCATTCTCGAGCCAGACACCGGCCACAAAGCCATCCCCGCGCGCCCGGCTGAGTGCGCGCGCGCCATCCACCATGACGCCAACCAAACCACCCGTATCGGCGACCAAGATGGCGGGGCGCGCCGCGCCATTCCACAGGCCCAGCGCCACGGCCAAGGGTACGACGCCCAGCCAACGCAAGGCCCCCTGCCATAACAAGACCCAAAGCGCGGCCAGCGCGACCGCGCCCAACATCCAGACCGGCGGTGTCTGCACCGGGCTGATGGCACCGGGCCATGCGGCGATCACCTCGGCCACGGCCAAGATCCAGATCAAGCCCCATTCCATCACCGCCCAAACAGGGCCCGCCAGACCGATGGGCGTCAGCAAGGCCGCGATCACCGCGCCGGGCATGATGATGCTGCCCATGACCGGCACGCTCAACAAATTGGCGATCAGCCCATAGGTCGCGATCTGGTTGAAATGCGCCGCAGCAAAAGGTGCCGTTGCCGCCCCCGCCACGACCGAGGACACGACCACCGCCAAGGCCCCCTTTGCCCAGCCCGGCACGGCCAAGCCTGTGGGCCAGCCACGCAGCGCGGCAAAGGCGCCGACAAGGGCCGCCGTGGCCGCGAATGACATCTGAAACCCCGGCGACAGCAGCGTCTCGGGCCGATTGAGCAGCACCACGATCGCCGCGATCGCGACCGAGCGCATGGTGATCGCGCGCCTGTCGAGCAAGATGGCCGCAAACATCACCGCCACTTGGATGAAGGCGCGTTCGGTCGCGACATTCCCCCCCGAAAGCGCAAGGTAGAATCCGCCCGCGCACAGCGCGCCCAAGGCCGCCCATTTGCGGATCGGATAGCGCAGCGCCACAACCGGGATCAGCGCCAGACCAAAGCGGAGCGCGGCGTAAACAAAGCCTGTCAAAAGCCCCATATGCAGCCCGGAAATCGCCAGAAGATGGGCGATATTCGCGTCCCGCATCGCCTGTGTCGGCCCCGCCGCCAACCCCGAGCGATCCCCGGTCAGCACTGCGGCGGCAAAAGCCCCCGGCTGGCCCGCGATGCGTGTCTGGATCGCCGCCGAGATCCGCATGCGCAGGGCAAAAAGCCGCCCCTCGGTCGGATCGGGATGCGCCAAAAGCACCACCGGGCTGCGGGTATAACCAACACCCCCCAGCGACAGGAAATAGGCATAATGCTGAAAATCGAAACCACCCGGCTCGGCCGCACCGGCAGGGGGCGAAAGATGACCTGTCAACATGATCACCGCACCGGGGGGCGGGGTTTTGCCGCTCGCATCGCCATGCAGCGAGACCCGCACCCGGTCGGGCGTGCGCGCAGGCGGCAGATCATCAAGCCTGACCTGATCGAGCGTCAGCCGCACCGCATCCGTGCCTGAGCGGTCGATGCCGACCACCCGCCCCTCGATCGGGCCGTAGTACCGGAATTTCAGCACGGGCTGGGCCAAGCTATGGCTGCGATACCCCGCCGCCAGCACCCCCAAGGCGATCATCGCCACAGCGACGAAAAGCGGCCCGATCCCCGCCCGCCAGCGGATCGCGCCCACCACTGCCAAGACCATGACAAGGGCCGTGGCGGCAAAGCCTGCGCGCTGCGGCTCCCACGGCAGGGCAAAGTAGATGGCGACGCCAAGCCCCAGCATCACCGCCGACCATGGCATCAAGGCCCCACGCTGCGCGGCCCAGCAAGCCGATAGCCCGCCCAAGGCGCGCGCAACGGCCCATGGCCCCCAGCGCGGCGGGGGCGCGATATCGCCCAGATCGGTCACCGCCTTGTCAGCGCCTCTTGTGATGCGTAAACCCGTGCCCGAGCCTAGCCCCGACATGGTTTCCAACTGGTTAACGCCGCGCGCGGCCCAGCATGCCCGCGACAGGCGCGAAAAGGAACAAGATGGCCCAGCCGCAACAGATCGTCACCCGCATCGCCCCTTCACCCACGGGCATCATGCATATCGGCACCGCGCGCACGGCGCTGTTCAACTGGCTTTATGCCCGCGCGCGTGGTGGCCAATTCCTGCTGCGGATCGAAGATACCGACCGCGCCCGCTCGACCCCTGAGGCGACGCAGGCCATTCTCGACGGCATGCGCTGGCTTGGGCTCGATTGGGATGGTGAGGCCGTCAGCCAATTCGCCCGCGTCCCCCGCCATGCCGAGGTCGCCCATGAGATGCTGGCCCGTGGACATGCCTATAAATGCTTCGCCACCCAAGACGAGATCGAAGCCTTTCGCGAGGCAGCCCGTGCCGCGGGGCGCTCGACCCTCTATCATAGCCCTTGGCGCGACGCCCCGGACGATACGCACCCCGACGGCGCGCCTTATGCGATCCGCCTCAAGGCCCCGCGCGACGGCGAGACGGTGATCAATGACGCGGTGCAGGGCAATGTGACCTTCCGCAATGACCAGCTCGACGATATGGTCATGCTCCGCTCGGATGGCACGCCCACCTATATGCTGGCCGTGGTGGTCGATGATTTCGACATGGGCGTCACCCATGTGATCCGTGGCGACGACCATCTCAACAATGCCGCACGCCAAGCGCAGATCTATCGCGCTATGGGCTGGGTTGAGCCGGTTTGGGCGCATATCCCGCTGATCCACGGCCCAGATGGCAAGAAACTCTCCAAGCGCCACGGTGCGACCGGGGTAATGGAATATGCCGAAATGGGCGTGCCCGCGGCTGCGATGCGCAACTACCTGACAAGGCTGGGCTGGAGCCATGGCGACGACGAGTTGTTCACCGACGCCCAAGCGCTGGCTTGGTTCGATCTGGGCGGGATCGGGCGCGCCCCTGCCCGTCTTGATCTGAAGAAACTCGAAAGCGTCGCGGGCTGGCATATCGCCCAAATGGATGACACCGCGCTGATGGCTGAGATCACCGGGTTTCTGGCCCTCACCGGCCAGCCCGCCCTTTCGCAAGCGCAGCATGATCTGCTCGCCCATGCGATGTATTGCCTCAAGGATCGGGCAAAATCACTTCCAGAGATTTTGGAGAAAGGCCAATTTGCATTGGCCGCGCGCCCCATTCTGCCCGATGCGGCGGCGGCAGCGCATCTCGATGCGGTATCCCGTGGTATACTGCGTGAATTGACTGCGCAGTTGCAGAATGCTAGCTGGGATCGTGACACGCTCGAGACGACGCTCACCCAAGGCGCCGAGGCGCATGGGTTAAAATTCGGCAAGCTCGCAGGCCCGCTCAGGGCCGCCCTTGCCGGGCGCAGCGTAACGCCAAGCGTCTTCGACATGATGCTCGTCATCGGCCGCGAGGAGACCCTCGCACGGCTGACCGAGGCGGCCAACCGCGACGACTAAAGCAGCGGGCGGCACAAGACCGAGGGGGACCGTTCGCAAGACCGGGATCCGATTTCTCCGTGTGCGGCCCATTGGTGTCCGCCCGGCCACGACGAAAAGGGGACGACCATGGCACATTCGACACGCACCGCCAGCCTGACGATCGATGGCAAGACCTATGAATTGCCGATCCACTCGCCGACCGCCGGGCCCGATGTCATCGACATCACCAAGCTCTATGCGCAAGCGGGCGTGTTCACCCATGATCCGGGCTTCACCTCGACCTCCGCCTGCGACAGCCAGATCACCTTCATCGATGGTGACAAGGGCGAGCTGATGCATCGCGGCTACCCTATCGACCAGCTGGCCGAGAAATCCCATTACCTCGAGGTCTGCTACCTGCTCCTTTACGGCGAACTGCCCTCGGCGGCCGAGCTGGAAAAGTTCGAAACCACGATCACGCGCCACACGATGATCCACGAGCAGATGCACAATTTCTTCCGGGGCTTCCGCCGCGATGCGCATCCGATGGCGACCATGGTGGGCGTGGTCGGCGCCATGTCGGCCTTCTATCATGACAGCACCGATATCAACGATGCCCACCAGCGCGAGATCGCATCCCATCGCCTAATCGCTAAGATGCCCACCATCGCGGCGATGGCCTATAAATATTCGATCGGTCAGCCTTTCGTCTATCCGCGCAACGATCTGGATTACGCCTCGAACTTCCTGCGCATGTGCTTTGCCGTTCCGGCCGAGGATTACGTCGTCGATCCGATCCTTGCCCGCGCGATGGACCGCATCTTTACGCTGCATGCCGACCATGAACAAAACGCCTCCACCTCGACGGTGCGTCTGGCCTCTTCCTCCGGTGCCAATCCCTTTGCCTGCATCGCGGCGGGCATCGCCTGCCTTTGGGGCCCAGCGCATGGCGGTGCCAATCAGGCCTGCCTCGAGATGCTCAAGGAAATCGGCTCGGTCGACCGCATCCCCGAATTCATCGCGCGCGCCAAGGACAAGAATGACCCCTTCCGCCTGATGGGCTTTGGCCACCGGGTCTATAAAAACTTCGATCCGCGCGCGACGGTGATGAAGAAATCGGCCGATGAGGTGCTCGATCTCTTGGGCGTGGAGAACAACCCGCTTCTGCAAATCGCCAAGGAGCTGGAGCGCATCGCGGTGCAAGATGATTACTTCATCGAGAAAAAGCTCTTCCCCAATGTCGATTTCTATTCCGGCATCATCCTCGAGGCGATGGGCTTTCCCACGGCCATGTTCACGCCGATTTTCGCCGTTTCGCGCACGGTCGGCTGGATTTCGCAGTGGAAAGAACAGCTTGCCGATCCCGCGATGAAGATCGGCCGCCCGCGCCAGCTCTATATGGGCGAGACGCTGCGCGACTATGTCGAGATCGAGAACCGCTGAACCCGGCGAGAAAACCGACGATGGGCCGCCCCCAAGGGGCGGCCTTTTCGCATCTCACAGCTTCTTCGTTTCAAAAATATCCCCGCCGGAGGCATTGAAGTTTCTGCCCCGCCGGTGAAACCTGCCCCAATATGCGGAGCAAGGCGACATGACAGCCAAGATCATCATCGACACCGACCCCGGCCAAGATGACGCCGTGGCGATCCTTTTGGCCTTGGCCAGCCCAGATGAAATCGCGGTGCTGGGCATCACCACGGTCGCAGGCAATGTGCCGCTTGCGCTGACGGAGAAGAACGCGCGCATCATCTGCGAATTGGCGGGGCGAACCGATATCGCGGTCTTTGCAGGCTGCGACAGGCCGCTGGTGCAGCCGCTGGTCACCGCCGAACATGTGCATGGCAAGACCGGGCTTGATGGCATCGCGCTGCCCGATCCTACCATGCCGCTGCAAGCCGCCCATGCGTTCGATTTCATCATCGACACGCTTCGCGCGGAACCTTCGGGCAGTGTTACGCTCTGCCCACTCGGCCCGCTGACCAATATCGCCACAGCCTTCACCCGCGCCCCCGACATCATGGCCCGCGTGAAAGAGATCGTCTTGATGGGTGGCGCCTATTTCGAAGTGGGCAACATCACGCCCGCCGCCGAATTCAACATCTATGTCGACCCGGAAGCCGCTGAAATCGTGTTTCAATCCGGCGTGCCGCTGGTGGTCATGCCGCTTGATGTCACCCATAAGGTGCTGACCACCCGCCCAAGGATCGATGCGATCCGCGCCATAGGCAGCCCCGTGGCCCATGCGGTTGCCTCATGGACCGATTTCTTCGAACGCTTCGACATGGCGAAATACGGGGCCGAGGGCGCGCCGCTGCATGACCCCTGCGTCATCGCCTATCTCTTGGCGCCCGGGCTGTTCACCGGCAGGCATATCAATGTGGAGATCGAAACCACCTCACCCCTGACGCGCGGCATGACGGTTGCCGATTGGTGGTGTGTGACCAAGCGGCCCAAGAATGCGATGTTCATGGGCGATGTCGATGCGGCGGGCTTCTACGATCTTCTGACAGGGCGCCTCGCCCGGCTCTGACCCTTCCCCCAGCAGCCAAGCCCGCCTATCTTGGCGGGCCAAAGGATTGCCCATGACCGCCCAATTCCCCTTCGATAACAGCTATGCAAACTTGCCCGAGCGTTTTTTCACGCGGCAAGCCCCTGCCACGGTTGCAGCCCCGCGGCTGATTGCGGTCAATCGCGCGCTGGCGGCACGGCTGGGCATCACCCTGCCCGAGGATGCGACCGAGGTGGCCCAGATTTTTTCCGGCAACGCCCTGCCCCATGGTGCCGATCCCTTAGCCCAGGTCTATGCCGGCCACCAGTTCGGCGGCTGGTCGCCGCAGCTGGGTGATGGGCGCGCGATCCTCTTGGGTGAGGTTCTGGCCCCCGATGGCGCGCGCTTCGATATCCAGCTCAAGGGATCGGGGCGCACGCCTTATAGCCGCATGGGCGATGGGCGCGCAGCACTGGGGCCGGTCTTGCGCGAATATATCATCTCCGAGGCAATGGCGGCTTTGGGCGTGCCCACGACCCGCGCACTCGCGGCCGTCACGACGGGCGAGACCGTGCTGCGCGAGCGCGCCTTGCCTGGCGCGGTCTTTACCCGTGTGGCCGCCTCCCATATCCGGATCGGCACCTTCCAGTATTTCGCCGCCCGCCGCGACACCGAGGCGCTCGCGGCGCTCTGCACGCACACCATCGCGCGCCATTATCCCGGGGCCGATGGCCCACTTGGCTTGCTGAATGCGGTGATCGACGCGCAAGCAAAGCTGATTGCCGCTTGGATGGGTCTGGGCTTCATCCACGGGGTGATGAACACCGACAATATGACACTTTCGGGGGAAACCATCGATTACGGCCCCTGCGCCTTCATGGATGACTACCACCCCGACACGGTGTTTTCCTCGATCGACCAGTTCGGCCGCTATGCCTATGCCAACCAGCCGCAGATCGCGGTCTGGAACCTTGCGCAGCTGGCCACGGCACTTTTGCCGCTGATCCCCGACCGCGAGGCGGGAATCGACAGCTTTACCGCTGCGATCAACGGCTTTTCGGATCGTTTCGATGCGGCATGGGACGGCGTGTTGCGCGCCAAGCTGGGTCTTGCCACACAGGCCGAGGGGGATGGCGCACTCGCGCGCGATCTCTTGGCGATCATGGCCGAAAACAGTGCCGATTTCACGAATACCTTTCGCGCGCTCTCTGGCACCGATCCACGCCGCGCGCGCGATGAACTCATCGACCCCACCGCCCTCGAGCCTTGGCTCGCGCGCTGGCACGAACGGCTTGCCATGGAGAACCGGAGCGCCGTTGACCGCATCGCGGCGATGCAGGGCACCAACCCCGCCCGCATCCCGCGCAACCACCGCGTGGAGGAGGCGATCCAAGCCGGCATCTCGGATGATTTCGCCCCGTTTGAACGGCTCATGGCCGCATTGGCGATGCCCTTTGGCGACGATCCGGATTTTGCCGCATATGCACAACCACCCAGCGAAAGCGAACGTGTCACGGCCACTTTCTGCGGCACCTAAGGCTTCATCATACCCAAAATGGGCAAATCCGGCTGCCGCACGCGATTATTGGTACGAATAATCGCAGCCCGGTCAGCTGCGCGCGGGTTTGTTGATCATGATCAGCCCCGCCACCACCAGCGCCAGGGCCAACAAGATCCCGCCCCCGACGTTTTCGCCCAGCAATGACCAGCCCAAGCCCACGCCGAAGACAGGCGACAAAAAGCTGAACGCCGCAACCGACGCTGAGGGGTAGATCGACAAATGCCACAGCCAAGCCAAGAACCCCGCCGAGACGATCACCACGATCTGAAAGCCAAGCCCCGCCCAGTGAATCCACGTCGGATCGCGCAAAAACGGCCCAAAAGCAAAGGCCGCCACCGCCAGAAGCGGCACCGAGACCGCCAATTGCCAGACCAGCTGCATCTCGGGGCGCACATCGCGCAGGCGCGAGGCCTTGGCCAATACCGCGATCCCGGCCCATGCGATGGCGGCCACAAGCGCGCAAAGATCGCCGAGAAGCGATCCCGCCGCCTCTGCCCCACCGCGCAGCACCAGCGCCAAGACAACCCAGGCAAAGGCCAACACCAACCCCTCCCCCTTTGGCCCGGTGATCCGCTCGCCCGGGATCACGACATGACCGATCAACGCCAGCCAAAGCGGCATGGAATAAAGGATGATGGCCGAACGTGTGACCGTGGTCAGATCGAGCGCGACGAAAAGACAGATGAACTCGACCGCGAAACAGGCCCCCATGGCCAGCCCCGGCAAAACCGTGCCTTGCGGCAGGCTGAGCGGGATCGCGCGAAAACGCATCCATGCCAAGAGGCAAATCAACCCACCCGCCGAGCGCAAAGCGGCGAAAAACACCGGCTGAAGCCCCTCGTTGACCACCGCGATCACGACTTGGTTGAACGCCAGCAATGCCGCGAAACCCGTCAGCGCCACGGCGCCAAAGGCATCGATCCTGTCCTTGGCCGGCATGCTGTTCCCCCTTGCGCGATCCGCCACGGCGGACGCGTCTTTTCTCGCGCGTACAAATCCCGTAAACCATCCACCGAGATCCGCAATCCCCGAGGGCTGTGCATGAACGACACGATCGAGGCGCGTTGTGAGGCCAAAGGCCTGCGCATGACCGAACAACGCCGGGTGATCGCACAGGTGTTGGAGGCCGCGACCGACCACCCCGATGTGGAAGAGCTCTATATCCGCGCCAGCGCGCGCGATCCGCGCATCTCGATTGCCACGGTCTATCGCACTGTCAAACTCTTCGAGGAATCGGGCATTCTCGAGCGGTTGGAATTCGGCGACGGCCGCGCCCGCTACGAAGATGCCGAGCGCGACCATCACGACCATCTGATCGACATGCATTCCGGTGAAGTGATCGAATTCGTCGACCCCGAGATCGAGGCGCTGCAAGAAAAGATCGCGGCCAAGCTGGGCTATCGGCTCAAGGGTCATAAGCTCGAGCTTTACGGCGTGCCGATCCGCAAAAGCTAAGGCCGCGGCACCTCGCTGGCAGCGCGATGGCGTAACTTGGGAAAGATGTCCGCCATCTTGGCGCTTTCATCGCCCCGGCGCGCAGGCTAAGCCAAGGGAGACAGGCGAAAAAGGCAGCGATGATGGACAATATCAAAGGCATGGCGTGGATGACGCTGGCCATGCTGGCCTTTGCGCTGACCGATATGTTCATGGTCTTTGCCGCGCGCGAAATGCCCGTTTGGCAAATCTTGTTTCTGTTTGGCACAGGCGGTGCGGTTCTGTTCGGGCTTTGGGCGCGCCTACAGGGGCATCGCTGGTTCAGCCCCGTCTTGCTGATGCGTCCCGTCATGCTGCGCAATCTGGCCGAGGTCTTTGCCACCGTCTGCTTCGTCATCGCGCTTTCGCGTATTCCGCTCTCGACGCTTTCGGCGGTGATCCAAGCCAATCCGCTCTTGGTGACATTGGGGGCGGCCATCTTCTTGGGCGAAAAGGTCGGCTGGCGGCGGTGGTTGGCCATCGCCATCGGCTTGGCGGGGGTGCTTTTGATCCTGCGCCCCGGTGCCGAAAGCTTTGATCCCGATATTCTTTATGCGGTGGCCGCCGCCATCGGCCTGTCGCTGCGCGATCTGGCGACGCGGCCTGTGCCCAAATCGGTGCCGACCCCGCTTTTGGCCAGCTACAGCTTTGCCGCACTCGCGATTGCGGGGGGGGCTGTCTTGCTCATTTCGGGCGGTTGGGTCTGGCCCAGCCCGATGATCGGGCTCTCCATCCCGGCGTCCATCCTTTTGGGCATGGTCGCCTATTTCGCGATCACCGCCGCCATGCGCGTGGGCGAGATCGCGGCCGTCACACCGTTTCGCTACACAAGGCTGGTTTTTGCCTTTTTCATCGCGCTGGTCGTCTTTGATGAAAGCATCGATGGGCTGACATTGCTGGGTGTGGCCATCGTCATCGCCACGGGGCTTTACAGCCTGTGGCGCGAGCGACAGCTGCGCCACGCAGCTTGAACCATTGGCCGCAGCACGGGCTGGCGCAATCCCCTTCGCATGTGCGGCAAGGCTTGCTATAGAGCGGCCAAATCCGACCCAAGGGGACAATCCATGAGCTTTATCACCGATATTCACGCCCGCGAAATCCTTGACAGCCGCGGCAATCCCACCGTCGAGGTCGATGTGACACTGGAAGATGGCTCCATGGGCCGCGCGGCTGTCCCCTCGGGGGCCTCGACCGGCCTGCATGAGGCGGTGGAAAAGCGCGATGGTGACAAGAGCCGCTACATGGGCAAGGGCGTGCTGGAGGCCGTTTCCGCCGTCAATGGCGAGATTGCCGATGCGCTGGTCGGCTTCGAGGCCACCGAGCAAGAAGCCATCGATGCCGCGCTGTGCGAGCTTGACGGCACCGACAACAAGGGCCGCTTGGGCGCCAATGCGATCTTGGGCGTCAGCCTTGCCGTGGCCAAGGCCGCTGCGGAGTATTCGGCCCAGCCGCTCTACCGCTATGTCGGCGGCACCTCCGCCCGGCTGATGCCCGTGCCGATGATGAATATCATCAACGGCGGCGAACATGCCGACAACCCGATCGACATTCAGGAATTCATGATCATGCCGGTTTCCGCGACCTCGATCGCGGATGCGGTGCGCATGGGCGCGGAGGTGTTCCACACCTTGAAAAAGGAACTCTCGGCGGCGGGCCTGTCTACGGGCATCGGTGATGAGGGTGGTTTCGCGCCCAACCTTAGCTCCACCCGCGATGCGCTTGATTTTGTTTTGAAATCTATCGAAAAGGCCGGCTATACCCCCGGCGATGATATCATGCTGGCGCTGGATTGCGCGGCCACGGAATACTTCAAAGATGGCCGTTATGTCTTTGCAGGTGAAGGGAAAACCCTGACCTCTGACGAGAATGTCGCCTATCTTGAGGCGCTGGTGAATGATTACCCGATCTTGTCCATCGAGGATGGCTGTTCCGAGGATGATTGGGACGGCTGGCGCGCCCTGACCGAGACGCTGGGCAACCGCGTCCAACTGGTGGGCGATGATCTTTTCGTCACCAACCCCGCCCGTCTGGCCGAAGGCATCGAAAAGGGCTGCGCCAATGCGCTGTTGGTCAAGGTCAACCAGATCGGCACGCTGTCGGAAACCTTGGCCGCCGTGAACATGGCGCATCGCAACCGCATGACCTGCGTGATGTCGCATCGCTCGGGCGAGACCGAGGATGCCACCATCGCCGATCTTGCCGTGGCGACCAATTGCGGGCAGATCAAGACCGGCTCGCTCGCCCGCTCCGACCGGCTGGCGAAATACAACCAGCTGATCCGGATCGAGGAAGCCTTGGGCGAAACCGCCGTTTACGCCGGGCGGTCGATCCTGCGGGGATGAGGGCCAAGGCGCTCATCTTCGACGTTTTCGGCACCTGCGTCGATTGGCGGACCTCTGTTGCGCGGGAGGTGGCGGCGGTCTTGCCCGGCGTGGATGCCGACGCCTTCGCAACCGCTTGGCGGGCCGAATACGACCCTGCCATGGCGCGCATCCGCGAAGGTGGGCGCGGCTACGTCCCCCTCGACGATCTGCACCGCGAGAATTTGCACAAGGTGGCGGCGGATTTCGGCGTCACCGCCCCCGACGCCCTCGCCCATGCATGGGAGCGGCTTGACCCTTGGCCTGATGTGGTGGCGGGGCTGGGCGCGCTCAAACGCCATCATATCGTTGCGCCCTGCTCCAACGGCTCCATCGCGCTGATGACGCGGCTGGCCAGATACGCGGACCTGCAGTGGGATTGCATCTTGGGGGCCGAGATCGCGCAGGATTACAAGCCCAAGCCGCGCGTCTATCTGGCCGCCTGCGCCGCGCTGCGGCTGGCGCCCGATCAGGTGATGATGGTGGCCGCCCATAATGACGATCTGCACGCCGCGCGCGCCGCCGGGCTGATGACGGCTTTCGTGCCGCGCCCGACCGAACACGGGCCGGGCCAGACCACCGACCTGACGCCCGAGGCCGCGTGGGAAATCATCGCCGCCGATTTTCACGATCTCGCAAGGCAGCTGACCCCATGACCGCTGATGATATCATCGCCCATCTGAACCTCGCCCCCCATCCCGAGGGCGGCTTTTATCGCCAGACATGGGTGGCCGAGAACCAAGGCCGCCCGGTGGGCACCTGCATCTATTTCTTGCTGAAAGCAGGTGAGGCCAGCCATTGGCACAAGGTCGACGCGACCGAGATCTGGCTCTATCACGCGGGCGCGCCACTGATCCTGTCGCTGTCGGCGACAGATGACGGCCCGGCCACCGATCATCTGCTGACCCCCGACCTGACCAAAGGCGCGCCCCAAATCATCGTGCCCGAAAACCATTGGCAAGCCGCGCGCACGACGGGCGATTACACGCTTGTCTCTTGCACCGTGTCGCCGGGGTTTGATTTCGCGGGCTTCACGCTTGCGCTACCGGGCTTTGACATCATACGGGGCTAAGCGGCAGGCGAAAATCCCCCTCGCCGCCGCCTGCGCGATGCGATAGGCCGAGGCATGACAACCCCTTCCCCCAAGTCAGGCGATAGCTTAGCGGGCTTCGGCTATGCCGTTTCGGCCTATCTGATCTGGGGCTTCATGCCGCTTTACATGAAGATGCTCACCCATGTCCCCCCGGTCGAGGTGGTGGCCCATCGCGTTTTATGGTCTGTTCCCATCGCGGGTCTTGTCTTGATCGTCATGGGGCGCACCGGCGATTTGGTTCGGGCGCTCAAGACGCCGCGCATGATCGGCATGGCCGCGCTGACTGCGGCGCTGATATCGATCAACTGGGGTGTCTATGTCTGGGCCATCGCCAATGACCGGGCGCTTGATGCGGCCTTGGGCTATTATATCAACCCGCTCTTCTCGGTCGCCTTGGGCGCGCTGATCCTGCGCGAGGCGCTGCACCCTGCGCAATGGGTCGCGGTGGGCCTTGCCGCCATCGCGGTGGCCATCCTGACCTTTTCGGCGGGGGTGGTGCCTTGGGTGGCGCTTGTGCTGATGCTGACCTTTGGCATCTACGGGTTCTTGCGCAAGACATTGCCCATCGGCCCGAACCAAGGCTTTTTGCTGGAGGTGATCCTGCTCGCGCCTGCCGCCTTGGCCTATCTGGCTTGGCTTGGCCCCAGCGGCCAATTTTTCGCCGGAAGCTGGCAAGATGCGGCGCTGCTGATCGGCACGGGTGCAATCACGGCCATTCCGTTGATGCTTTACGCCAATGGCGCCAAGGGGCTCCGGCTTTCGACCATGGGCATTTTGCAATATATCGCGCCGACGATGATTTTCCTGATCGCGGTCTTCATCTTCGATGAACCATTCGGCCCGGCCCGCGCCGTGGCCTTTCCGATGATCTGGGCAGCACTTATCCTTTACACGGCCACACTCATCCGCACGGCACGGGCCGCCCGCGCCTGATCCTTGGCCATCTTTGCTTCGCAAATACTCCGGGGGGTCGCCATTGTCGCGCCACGGGTCCGAGCGACACAGGCGACGGGCAGAGCCCCCAACCTTCCTCACACCCTGCTGACGCGTGCGCCGCCCACGGGGGCGGCCACCCCGGTTGTCATCGGGGCCGAGCTGGGCAGACCGCGCAGCGCGCGCACCGCGAGATAGGCAAAGGCCTGTGCCTCAAGCATATCGCCATCGAGCCCCACTGCCTCGACCGGCAGGACCGGGCGGTCGAGTGCGGCCGCCAGCATCGCCATCAACCCCGGATTATGCCGCCCGCCGCCCGTGACATAGACCTGCGCGGGGGGGGCGGGCAAATGCACCATCGCCTGCGACACAGCGCCCGCCGCACAGGCCGCCAAAGTGGCCACCGCATCGGCATCATCCATCCCCGCCACCCAAGTCGCCAAATCGACAAAAGCATCGCGGTCGAGCGACTTTGGCGGCATGCGGCGGAAATAGACATGATCGAGAAACACCGCCACCGTTTCAGCATCGACCCGCCCCTGCCGGGTCAAAACCCCGTCTTGGTCAAAGCGCTGGCCACGCCGGGCAAAGACCAGATCGTCGATGGGCGCATTGGCGGGGCCGGTATCAAAGGCCACGCAAGCCCCCGGCAGTTCCGGCGCACCCATCTGTGGATCGACCCAAGTGATATTGCCCACACCGCCGAGATTGAGAAAGGCTACAGGCCCCGTCGCCCCGATGAAGCGAGCCAAGGCCCAATGATAAAAGGGGGCCAAGGGCGCGCCCTGCCCGCCCAACTCCATGTCGTTCGAACGGAAATCCCACACCGTGGTCACGCCTGCGGCTTGCGCGATCCGCGCGCCATCACCCGCTTGATGGGTGCGCCCGCCCGCTGGATCATGCGCCAATGTCTGGCCGTGAAAGCCAAAGGCCGCGATATCGCCCAAGCCCGCCAGCACCTCCAGATGGGCGTCCTCGACGACGCGGGCGGCGGCGGCAACCCCCGCTTCGCCGGGCCAGCGGCCAAGGCTTGCGCGGATCGTGGCGCGCTCTTCGGGATGATAGGCGCGGTAGCGGCTTTCGCCAAACCCCATGACGGCCACACCATCGGTCTCGATCACCGCAAGGTCCACACCATCCATCGAGGTGCCCGACATCGCACCGGCCACCCGCATCACATGGCCCTGGTCACTCTTTCCCTTCACCGTCACGCCCGCTATAGCCTCGCCCCAGACAGAGCATGAGCATGAGCATGGACCGAGGCCCGATGACCTACCAGCCCAAATCGGATTTCCTGCGCGAGATCATCGCGCGTGGCTTTTTGGCCGATTGTACCGATCTGCAAAGCCTTGACGATGCGCTGATCAAAGGGCCCGTCACCTGCTATATCGGATATGATGCGACCGCCAAATCGCTGCATGTGGGCCATCTGCTCAACATCATGCTTTTGCGCTGGTGGCAAAAAACCGGCAACCGCCCCATCACCTTGATGGGTGGCGGCACGACCAAGGTGGGTGATCCCAGCTTTCGCGCCGATGAGCGCCCGCTTTTGACGCCTGACCAGATCGACGCCAACATCGCGGGGATGCAGCGCGTTTTCGGCCGCTATCTCGGCTATGGCGGGGGTACGACCGACGCCACTATGCTCAACAATGCCGAATGGCTTGATGGTTTGAACTATCTGGAATTCCTGCGTGATATCGGGCGGCATTTCTCGGTCAACCGGATGTTGTCGTTTGAAAGCGTGAAATCGCGGCTGGACCGCGAACAAAGCCTCAGCTTTCTCGAATTCAACTACATGATCTTGCAGGCCTATGATTTCCTGGAGCTTTACCGCCGCGAGGGCTGCGTGCTTCAAATGGGCGGCTCGGATCAATGGGGCAATATCGTCAACGGGATCGACCTGACCCGCCGGGTGGTGGATGCGCAGATCTTCGGGCTGACCACGCCGCTTTTGACCACCTCGGATGGCAAGAAGATGGGCAAATCCCAAGGGGGCGCGATCTGGCTCGATGGCGAGATGCTCAGCCCTTATGAGTTCTGGCAGTTCTGGCGCAACACGACCGATGCCGATGTGGGGCGTTTTTTGAAGCTCTATACCGAATTGCCGGTGGCTGAATGCGACCGCCTCGGCGCGCTGGAGGGGTCCGAGATCAACGCGGCTAAGATCATCCTCGCCAATGAGGTAACAACGCTGCTGCACGGGGCCGAGGCCGCCGCGACGGCGGAGGCCACCGCGCGCGAAGTGTTCGAGCGTGGCGGCGCGGGCGATGATCTGCCGACGCTGACACTCAGCGCCGCCGAGATCGCCGATGGCATCTCGGTCGCACAGTTGATCACGCGGACGGGCCTTGCCGCTTCGGGCAAAGAGGCCAAGCGCCTGATCGCCGAGGGTGGCGCGCGGATGAACGACGCGCCTGTCACCGATGCGGGGCTGATGATCGGCGCGGCCGACTTGACCCAGCCGATCAAGCTATCGGCGGGCAAAAAGCGTCACGCGCTGGTGGTGCTGGCGGGCTAAAGCCCGCCCTACGGCTTCTAACCCGCGACCGCGCGCAAAAGCCGCGCGCGGCCCGGCGGCACGGCGCGGATTTCCAGCCCCGTGAAGACATGCAGCGTGTCCAGATCCCGGTCGATCACCGCATGATCGCTGACCCAGCCCCCCATCATCAGATAGGTGCGCAGCAAGGGCGGCATCTTGGCCTGCGCGCGCTTGAGATCGGGCTTGCGCCGCAGGCGCGCTGCAAAGCGAAAAACGGCCGGTGCCTTGACGCGCGGCAACCAGCGCTTGGGCGCGATATGGCGGTCGCGCAACAGCGCGAAAGCATCCGAATAATCGCGCGCCTCGGTGCCGTGAAAGGATGAGCAGCCAAACAGCATCTCGACCCCATCACGATCGACCAGCGCCGTCATCGCGCCCCATGCCAGCCGCAAGATATCGGGATCATGCCAATCGGGATGGATACAAAAGCGCCCCATCTCGACCATCGGCCCATCAAAGGCGGCAAGCGCGGATAATTCGTAGAACTGCGCCGAATAGCTGCGCCCGATCTCGGCCCCCGAGCCGAGCCGCAAAAGCCGGAAACAGCACACCAGCGCACCTGTGCGGATATCCTCGATCAAAACATGGGTGCAGGCATCATCGAAATCATCGCGGTCCAACCGCTCGGCATCGGGGCCGCGAAAGGCCAAGGTGCGCAGCCGTTGGGCCGCTTCAAGATCGGCGCCATCCGCCGCGATCCGCGCGCGGTAACGCCCTTTTGCCAGATCCAACATCGCGATCCGCTCCTGCCCAGTCGATCTCGATCGATCGCAGTCCGTTCCGGCCGATCATGCCGGGATATGCGCCACATCCTATGATGCGTGCGTGACCATCTCACGACAAGACAAAGCTTTTAGTTGTCGAGCGCGTCGCCGATGTTGATCCGGCCGAAATTGCCAAGCAATTGACCAAAGAAGGTCACTTCGCGCACCGAGCTGGTGGTTACGCGGCGCGACAATTGCACGACACGCCCATCTTCAAGCCCGAATTCCTCGATATTGCTGACCCGACCGTTGGCGTCGAAGGAGATGGCCAGCAATTGCCGCTCGATGATCTGGGGCGCACGAATGCCCAAGGACCGAATCCTGTATGCCGTGTAAAGCCACGCCTCGTCGCGCATCACACCTGCGGCACCCGGCGTGCCGATGGCCGCGATCACCGCGTCGCGGCTGGCGCCGATCTGCACCTGTTCCAACGCCTCGGCGGGCGGAACATAGCCATGATTGTCAAATATCGGATCACATCCCGCCAGTGACAGCACAAGCGCCAGACCGATCAGACCTTTGCGGAATGCGCGCGCTTGCTCTAGCATGACCAACCTCTTGCCTGTAGGCCCCGACTGCTGCGCCCTTGCGCCGCGACCGAAAGCTTTTTATCGGCTTAACTTACCCAAGCCCACAGGGCAAGAAGACGACGACGCCACGAGGAGGGCGCGCTATGGCCGACACCCCGGAAAGAATCGTCCTCGCCCGCCTGCCCCGCGGTGCTGATTTCAGCTTTGATATCGCACCCGATGCAACAGCGCGCGCAGCCCTTGCTGCGTCGTTCGGATTGCTCGCACTGCGCAAGCTGCGTTTTGCCGGCCGCCTTGTCGCCGAGGGCAAGCGCGACTGGGTGCTGCATGCGACCTTGGGCGCGACCGTGGTGCAGCCTTGTGTCGTCACAGCCGAGCCCGTGACGACCCGCATCGACGATCCGGTCAAGCGCCGCTTTCTGGCTGATATGCCCGAGCCCGACGGCGATGAGGCCGAAATCCCCGATGACGACACGATTGAGCCGCTGCCCGAGACCTTGGAGCTTGCCGCGGTCATGGCCGAAGCCTTGGCCCTTGCCTTGCCGCTCTACCCCCGCGCAGCCGGTGCCGCCCTGCCCGAGGCGCGTTTCGCACCGCCGGGTGTCGCGCCCCTCGACGATGAGGCCGCCAAGCCTTTGGCGGGTTTGGCCGCGCTGCGCGACAAGCTGGCCGGTCAAGATGAGCCCGAAAAAGACGGCTGATCGGGCCTTGGCGAAAAGGTCTTGCGCCGCCCCGGAATCCGGGTATGTTCCCGGCCTCATTCGACCCCGGCTTCGTGCGCGCATTTTCTGCCGCGTTCGACCCTTCCGGCGCGAGGCCAAAAGCCGCGCGGTGGGATGCCGATAGGCGGTCGAGGCATTGAGATTTGATAGGACCCGGGCGGGCCGCCAAGCGATCGCCCCCAAGACATTGAGGTTGTGACATGGCTGTCCCACAGAACCGAGTGACGCGCTCCCGCCGCGGCATGCGCCGCGCACATGATGCGTTGGTCGCCGCCAACCCCGACGAGTGCCCCTCTTGCGGTGAGCTGAAGCGCCCGCATCATATGTGCCCGTCCTGCGGCACCTATAACGACCGTCAGGTCGTCGCCCAGGCAAGCGAAGTCGATCTCGACGAAGACGCGGCCTGAGCCTGCGGCACCCCCGAAGCGACAAGGCGATCGGGCGTATGAGCGATGGAAATGCATTGACGGTGAAGGGTAATTCCGGACCCGTCCTGTCCATCGACGCGATGGGTGGCGATCTCGGCCCTGCGGTCGTGGTCGCCGGCATGGCCCAATCAGCGGCCAAAAATCCGGCACTGCGTTTCATCGTGCATGGCAACCGCCCCGAGTTGGAACGCTTGGTCGAGCGCCGTCGTGCGCTGGCCGACCGCTGTGAAATCCGCCATACCGATGGTGTCGTGACGATGGATGCCAAGCCATCGCATGTGGTGCGCCATGGCAAGGACACATCCATGTGGTCCTGCGTCGAGGCCGTCCGCTCGGGCGAGGCCGGTGCCGCGGTCAGCTGTGGCAATACCGGTGCGCTGATGGCGTTGTCGATGATGCGGCTGCGCAAGATCGAGGGGGTGAACCGCCCCGCCATTGCCTGTCTTTGGCCCTCGCGCAATCCCAAGGGCTTCAACGTCATGCTCGATGTCGGTGCCGATATCCGCGCCGATGCGGGAGATTTGCTGCAATATGCGCTGATGGGCGCAAGCTATGCGCGCAACGGGCTAGATCTTGCCCGCCCGCGTGTCGGCCTGCTCAATGTGGGGACCGAGGAACACAAGGGCCGCGCCGAGCTGAAATTCGCCGCCGAATTGATCGAACGCGTCAGCCATGCCGCCGATTTCGAATTCGTCGGTTTCGTCGAGGGTAGCGACCTTCCATCGGCCAAGGTCGATGTGATCGTCACCGATGGCTTTACCGGCAATGTCGCGCTGAAAACCGGCGAGGGCACCGCGCGGCTGATCAGCGAACGCATGCGCGAGGCGTTTTCCTATTCGATCCTCAGCCGTATCGCGGCCCTTTTGGCCTATCCTTCGCTCAAGCGTCTGTCCAAGCGGATCGACCCGCGCCGCGTCAATGGCGGGGTGTTTCTGGGCCTGAATGGCACCGTGGTCAAATCGCATGGATCGGCCGATGCGACAGGGGTGGCCGCGGCGATCAAGCTGGCCGAGCGGCTGGCGGCTGCGGGCTTTCACGAACGACTTGCCGCGCGCATCGCTGCGGCCGAACAGGCCGCCGCCGCGGCCATGCAGGCAGAGGCAGGACAATCATGATCCGCGCAGTTCCCATCGGCATCGGTCATTACCTGCCCGCTCGCGTGGTCGAAAACGCCGAGTTCGAAAAGACACTCGACACGAGCGATGACTGGATTCGCGACCGCTCGGGCATCGAACGGCGCCATTTCGCCGCTGATGGCGAAACCACCAGCCAGATGGCCATCGCAGCGGCGCGCGCAGCCCTTGATATGGCAGGGCTTGCCGCAAATGACATCGACGCGATCGTCGTCGCGACCTCGACGCCGGACCTGACCTTTCCGTCCTGCGCCACGATGGTGCAGGCGGGGTTGGGGATGGAGCGGGGATTCGCTTTTGATGTGCAGGCGGTCTGTGCGGGATTCGTTTTCGCGCTCGCCAATGCCAATGCGCTGATCATCTCGGGCCAAGCGCGCCGGGTGATGGTGATCGGGGCCGAGACATTCAGCCGGATCATGGATTGGACCGACCGTGGCACCTGTGTGCTGTTCGGCGATGGTGCAGGTGCGTTGTTGTTGGAGGCGCAGGACGGCACGGGCCAATCGGGTGATCGTGGCATCTTGTCGACCGATCTGAATTCCGACGGGCGCTATCGTGACCTGCTTTATGTCGATGGGGGTGTGTCATCCTCGCAGACCACCGGCGTTCTGCGCATGGAGGGCCGCGAGGTGTTCCGCCATGCCGTTGAAAAGCTTGCCGAAACCGCCCATCGCGCCTTGGATCGGGCCGGTGTTGCGGCTGATGATGTCGACTGGATCGTGCCTCATCAGGCCAATCTGCGCATTATCACACGCACCGCGCAAAAGATGGGCGTGGGCATGGATCGTGTCGTGGTGACGGTGCAAGATCACGGCAATACTTCGGCCGCCTCCATCCCGCTGGCGCTGTCGGTGGGCGTGGGCCGGGGCCAGATCAAGCCCGGCGATCTGTTGGTCTGCGAGGCGATCGGCGGTGGCCTTGCATGGGGTGCCGTGGTCATTCGCTGGTAGCCAATCACGGCAGATAAACGCCTTATTTCAAGCCGCTTGATTGACTCGCGCAGAGGCTTGATCCATCCTCGGGCAACTTTGGGGAGACGCAAGGCATGAGTGACAAGACACTGACACGCATGGACCTATCCGAGGCGGTATTCCGCGCGGTGGGCCTGTCGCGGAACGAAAGCGCGCAACTGGTGGAACGTGTCCTCGACATGATGTCCGATGCGCTGGTGGATGGCGAACAGGTCAAGATCTCGTCCTTCGGCACGTTTTCGGTACGCGCCAAGACCGCGCGCGTCGGTCGCAACCCCAAGACCGGCGAAGAGGTGCCGATCAGCCCGCGCCGCGTGCTGACCTTCCGCCCCTCGCATCTGATGAAGGACAGGGTCGCTGCGGGCAACCGCGGTTAAGCCTGGGCGCGCCCGCCCCGTCTGGCGCGCATCCCGAACGCAGTTGAACCAAGAAGGCAGGCTCAACCGGCCATGACGAAATCGTCGCAAGCTTTTCGAACGATCCGCGAAGTGGCCGAATGGCTGGGCGTGGCCGCCCATGTGTTGCGATTTTGGGAATCGAAATTTCCCCAGATCAAGCCCGTCAAACGGGCCGGCGGTCGGCGCTATTATCGCCCGTCGGATATGGAATTTGTAGGCGGGATCAAGGTCTTGCTCCATGACCGCGGCCTGACGATCCGCGGCGTGCAACGGATGATCCGCGAAAACGGGATCAGCGCGGTGGCCGCCCTTTCGCCCCCCTTGTCACTGAGCGAGGCCGACCGCGACGATCCGGCCAATGATTGGATCGAAGACGCCGCACGCGAAGCCATCCCCATGGCCGCCGATCCGGTGATCCATACACCAAGCGCCGATGCGCCCCCTCTTCCGGTTGCCGCCGACAGCGCACCCGCGCCCGTGGCGGCCAGCATGCACACGCAATTGGCCCGCCTCGCAGAGCTTGTGGCGACACCTGCGACCCTTGCCCCCGATGCGCGGCGCGCCTTGCGCACAGCCCTCGTGGCGCTGCATGCAAAGATGCGTGATCAAGCGCCCGCCTGACCCCTTGCGCCCCCCGGGGAAATCGGTAGAAGGGCCCCACGTCGGGCTATAGCGCAGCCTGGTAGCGCGTCCGTCTGGGGGACGGAAGGTCGCAGGTTCAAGTCCTGCTAGCCCGACCATCACCTCCCCGCTTTGGGGGGTGCCCGTGAAAACCGCCCTTGCGCCGACGGCGCGGGCGGTTTTTTCTTGGGCAAAACGGGGAATGGCCAGATGACAAACAAACGCCAAGGGGTTTTGCCCGATACCGAGATCGAGGCGATGATCGCAGGCGGTACGATCCGCTGTGACGCCCCCGATACGGGACAGGTGCAACCGGCCAGCCTCGACCTGCGCTTGGGCACCATCGCCTACCGCGTGCGCGCCTCTTTCCTTGCCGGGGCTGGGCGGTCTGTGGCTGACCGCATCGCAGAGTTCGAGATGCACCGGATGGACCTTTCCCAAGGTGCCGTGCTGGAAAAGGGCTGCGTCTATGTCGTGCCCTTGATGGAGGGCTTGGCGCTGCCCGGCGATGTGACGGCGGTGTGCAATGCCAAAAGCTCCACGGGTCGCGTCGATTGCCTGACGCGGGTGATTGCGGATGGCGGCACGGAATTCGACCGCATCCCCGCAGGCTACACAGGCCCACTTTATGCCGAGATCTGCCCGCGTTCTTTCTCGGTCAAGGTGGCACCGGGGCTGCGGCTGAACCAAATCCGCTTTCGGCGCGGCCAAGCGGTCTTGTCGGATGCCGAACTCACCACGCGCCACGCACAGACGCCATTGGTCGATGGTGTGGCTGTCATCGACGAAGGCTTGGGCTTTTCCGTCGATCTGACACCCACGGCCAAGGGCATCGTGGGCTACCGCGCCAAGCCACATACCGGCGTCATCGACCTGACCCAGATCGGCGTACATGACATCGCCGATTTCTGGGAAGAGGTGCGCGGCGAAGATGGGCGCATCATCCTTGACCCTGGTGCTTTTTATATTCTCGTCAGCCGCGAGGCGGTGACGATCCCGCCCGATTGCGCCGCCGAGATGTCACCCTATCTGGCGATGGTGGGCGAGTTCCGCGTGCATTACGCCGGGTTCTTCGACCCCGGTTTCGGCCATGGCGTGCCTGCGCGCGGCGTGCTTGAGGTGCGCTGTCACGAAGCGCCCTTTGTCTTGGAACATGGTCAGGTGGTGGGACGGCTGGTCTATGAGCGCATGGCCGATGCCCCACGCACGCTTTACGGCACCACCATCGCCTCGAACTACCAAGGCCAAGGGCTGAAGCTGTCCAAGCATTTCCGGGGATAGGCGGTTAAAGCACGCTGTGGATTTGGGCCAACCCAGCGCGCGCTTGCGCGGGCAGTGCTGTAAGCGGCACCAGATAGGTGTGGATCGAAAACACCACCGCGTCATGTGCAGCAAGCCGCACAAAGCATTGTTTTTCCGACCGCAAATAGCGGCCCGTGCCGGGGGCATCGCGGCGCGGGGCGGCCTCGCGCCTTGGTTGGTGCAGCGCCGGGTCGGCATAGATCAGCGCGTTTTGTCGCCATAAGGGGCGCTCGGGGTGCACCGCATCAAAAAGCCGCTGCACCCGCGCGGCCATCTGCGCGTCATAGGCCGCCACCGGGGCATGGATCGCGCTGAGCGGGCGGCTGATTTTCTCGTCCAAACTCCAGCTTGCCGGAAAGCACAAGACCGCCGCCGTCAGCACATGCTCACCATGTGGGCCGGGCTGATGGATGCACAGATCCTCCTGCACCAGACGGGCGGCGGTGATCAGGGGCGGCGCCCCGTCAAGCGCCACCGCCACACCATCGGGGCGGATCACCTGATTACCTTGGCGCAAATATCCCGGCCCCAGATGATCGAGGATCAGGGCCAAAAGCGCCTCCGCCGCCGCTTCGGCCCCCGGTGTCATCGCATAAACGGCATCCGTGCGCTCCGCCAAAAGCTGGTCGCGCAGCGCCATTTGGCCGCCAAAGGCTTCATCGACGACCAGCCACTCCGCCATGCTGAGCGGCAAGACCCCCGGCAGCCGCGCAAGGGCGGGCACCAGCCATGGGATGGTCGGCAATTGCTGTTGCAAGATCGCGCTCATGCGCACCCCGCCCCTTGGACAAATGCCGTGGTCATAGTGGCAAAAGCGGGCTGGCCTTGATCTCCTCCATCGAGAGCAGCGCGGTGACGTTGTAGATCCGCACTTCCGAGATCAGGGCTTGGTAGAAGGCGTCATAGGCGCGGGCATTGGGCACACGCACCTTGAGGATATAATCAATCTCACCGGCCAAGCGATGCGCCTCCATCACCTCGGGGCGGGCCTTGAGCGCGGCAAGGAAACGATGCTGCCAATCGGCCTCATGCTCGGATGTCCGGATCAACACGAAAAAACACGCCTCGAACCCCAGCTTTTCGGCATCGAGCAAAACTGTGTGCTGGCCGATCACACCCGCCTCTTTCAGCTTGCGAATCCGGTTCCAGACCGGCGTCTTGGACGAGCCCACGATGCGCGCGATATCATCGAGAGAGCGCGAAGCATCCGCTTGCAGGGCCGCGAGGATTTTCCGGTCAAGCGCGTCGATCTGGACAGTCATCTTTGGTGGCCCTTTGCGGCAGAACGGGAATTGATTATTTCACGATTGGTAAAAACATATGTCCCTTTCAGCAAGGGGTATCTGCCAAAATTCAGGAAATTATTCTACATATAGCGCAACCCACCCTTGGTCGGAGCGCGCGATGGACCACTTCCCGATCTTTCTGGCCTTGCAAGGCCGCCGTGTCGTGATCGCGGGCGGCGGTGAGACCGCCTTGGCCAAATTGCGCATATTGCGCAAGACCACCGCGCGCCTGAGCGTGATCACCGAGGCACCCGACCCCGCGTTGCAGGATTTGGCCACCAAGGGACAGATCACGCTGATCACGCGCCCCTTCGGCCCCGGTGACGCACTTTGCGCGGCGCTGGTCTACGCCGCGACGGATGACCCGGTCGAGGATCGCCGCGTGGCCAAATTGGCGCGCGCCGACGGCGCCTTGGTCAATCTGGTCGACAATCTGGAGGACAGCCAGTTCATCACGCCTGCCATCGTCGACCGCGACCCGGTGACCATCGCCATCGGCACCGAGGGTGCTGCCCCGGTGCTGGCGCGCGCGATCAAGGCCGATCTGGAGGCGCGGCTTGCCCCCTCCTTGGGCGTGGCCGCCCGTGTCGGGAAGGGATTTCGCAAGCTGGCCGAGGCTTTGCCGATGGGGCGCAAACGGCGCGAATTCTGGGCGGAATTCTATTTCGAAAGAGCGCCACAAGTTATTGAAAAAGATGGTGAAAGCGGCCTTGCGCCGGCGCTTTTGGCATTGCTTTCGCGCCATCTTGCGGCGGCCCCTGCACCCGGACGGGTCGATCTGGTGGGCGCGGGCCCGGGCGACCCGGAGCTATTGACGCTGAAAGCGCGTCGCCTGCTCGACAGGGCCGATGTGGTGATCCATGATCGGCTGGTGCCGCTAGCGATCCTCGAGCTTGCCCGGCGCGAAGCGCTGATCATCGATGCCGGCAAAGAGGGCTTTGGCCCCTCCATGTCACAAGGCGATATCTGCGCGCTGATGGTCGAACATGCGGCCCTTGGCGCGCATGTCGTACGGCTGAAAGGCGGCGATCCAGCGGTCTTCGGGCGGCTGGATGAAGAGATCGCGGCGCTGACGCAGGCGGGCATTGCATGGTCGGTCGTGCCGGGCATCACGGCGGCGAGTGCGGCGGCGGCAGGGATCGGCCAAAGCCTGACCAAGCGCGACCGCAACAGCGCGCTGCGGCTGGTCACCGGCCACGACATGCAAGGTTTCGCCGAGCAGGATTGGCGCGGGCTGGCCCGCCCGGGCGCGGTGGCTGCGATCTACATGGGCAAGCGCGGCGCGCGGTTTATCCAAGGTCGGCTGATGATGCATGGGGCCGATCCGCAAACCCCGGTGACAGCCGTGGAAAACGCATCCCGCCCAGATGCGCGCGTGATCGCCACGACCCTTGCCCGCCTGCCAAATGCCTTGGCCGAGGCGGGCGGCAACAGCCCTGTGATCTTGCTTTATGGGCTTGCGCCCCGCGCAGCCGAGGCCGCCCTGCCCCAATTGTCCGAGGAGTTTGCCTGATGTCCGCAGCCGATAAGCCGAAAGTCCTGACCGCCAATGCACTCTTGGAAGGCGATGTCGTCTATCTTGCCCCTGATGGCGGATGGACGCGGCAACATGACAAGGCGCTACTGATCACCGATGCGGCGACAGCCGAGCTGCATCTGCTGGATGCGGCCGCGCGCGGGCATGAGGTGGTTGGTGCCTATCTGGCCGATGCCAAGGTCGGCCCCAAAGGTCCCGAACCCATCCATTTTCGCGAGGTGTTTCGCACCCGCGGCCCCTCCAACTACGCCCATGGCAAGCAGGAGCGCGCCTGATGTATCGCTATTCCGAATTCGACGCGGATTTCCTGCGCGCCCGCGTGGCGCAGTTTCGTACCCAAGTCGCGCGCCGTATCGACGGGTCGCTAACCGAGGATGAATTCAAGCCGCTGCGCCTGATGAATGGGCTCTATTTGCAGCTGCATGCCTATATGCTGCGGGTGGCGATCCCTTACGGCACGCTCAATTCCGCGCAGATGCGGCAACTGGCGATGATCGCGGAGCGCTGGGACCGGGGCTATGGCCATTTCACCACGCGCCAGAACATCCAGTTCAACTGGCCCGCATTGCGCGATGTGCCCGATATGCTGGCGGCATTGGCCGATGTGGGCATGCATGCGATCCAAACAAGCGGGAACACCATCCGCAATGTCACCGCCGACCATTTCGCGGGTGCCGCAGCAGATGAGGTGGCCGATCCACGCCCCATCGCGGAACTGATCCGGCAATGGTCAACCGACCACCCGGAGTTTCAGTTCCTGCCACGCAAGTTCAAGGTGGCGGTCACAGGCCATGCCGATGACCGCGCGGTGACGGCCGCCCATGATATCGGCCTGCGCCTTGTGCGGCGGGACGGCGAGTTGGGGGCTGCGGTTCTGGTGGGCGGCGGCTTGGGCCGGACGCCGATGATCGGCAAGGTTTTGGCCGACTGGGTGCCGATGGCCGACCTCCTCCCCTATCTGGAGGCGGTGGTGGCGATCTATAACCTGCTCGGGCGGCGCGACAACAAGTACAAGGCGCGCATCAAGATCACGGTCCATGAGACAGGCATCGACGAGATTCGCGCGCAGGTAGAGGCCGAGTTCGCGGCGCGCAAGCCGCTCTTTTCCGGTATAGATAAGGCTCTCTTGGCCGAGATCACGGCACAATTCGCACCCCCCGATTTCAGCGATCAAGGCATCGGGGGCTTTGCCGCCGATGACGCGGTCGATCCGGTCTTTCGCGCCTTTGTCGATACGAATGCCGCGCCCCATCGCCACCCCGATTACACCATCCTGACCATCAGCCTAAAGGCGCATGGGGCCACGCCGGGCGATGCGACGACAGATCAGATGCGGCTTTTGGCCGATCTGGCCGAGCGCTACGCCCATGACGAGTTGCGCATCAGCCATGAGCAAAACGTGGTCTTGCCGCATCTGCCCAAGCGGCATCTTCGGGCCGTGCATCAGGCGCTTTTGGGCGCGGGGCTGGCCACGGCAAATATCGGGCTTCTTTCCGATATCATCGCCTGCCCCGGTATGGATTACTGCGCGCTGGCCACGGCGCGCTCGATCCCCGTCGCGCAAGAGATCGCGACGCATTTCGACGCCTTGAAGCTCGAACACGATATCGGGCCGCTCAAGATCAAGATTTCGGGCTGCATCAATGCCTGCGGGCATCACCATGTCGGCCATATCGGGATCTTGGGCCTCGACCGGGCGGGGGTGGAAAGCTACCAGATCACGCTGGGTGGCGACGGTGGCCCCGATGCCGTGATCGGTGAGCGGGCGGGCCCCGGCTTTGCCTATGACCAGATCGTGCCCGCGATCGAACGGATCTTGCGCGCCTATCTGGACCTGCGCCTTGGGCGCGAGGAAAGCTTTCTTGCCGCTTATCGCCGGGTCGGCATGGAGCCCTTCAAAGCCGCGCTCTATGGCGCGGCGGGGGCACAGGCCGATGCAGCCTGAAAGCGCCCAGTTCGGCACAGTGGCCACGCGGGTGGCGGCGCTGAACACGCGCTACCGCCATCATTCGGCGATCTCGGTGCTGGAACATGCGCTGGCCGATGCCGATACCGGCGCGGTGGCAATGGTGTCGAGCTTTGGGGCGGAGTCGGTCGTTTTGTTGCATATGGTGGCCGTGGTCGACCGCGATACGCCGGTCTTGTTTTTGGACACCGAGATGCTGTTTGACGAAACGCTCGCCTATCAGCGCGCGGTCGCGGCCCATCTGGGGCTGGGCGATATGCGCGTGATCCGCGCCAGCCGCACCAAGCTTGCCGCCCATGATCCCGAGGGGATGCTACACCGCGAAAACCCCGATGCTTGCTGCGACCTGCGCAAGAGCCAGCCGCTGGCGCATGCACTCGCCCCTTTCGATGCATGGATCACCGGGCGCAAACGCTTTCAATCAGGCAGCCGCGCGGCGCTGGCGTTTTTCGAGGCCGAGGGCGAGGCGCGCATCAAGATCAACCCGCTGGCCCATTGGGCGCGCGAGGATATCGTCGACTACATGGTCAACAACCGCCTGCCCCGCCATCCGCTGGTGGCGCGCGGCTTTGCCTCGATCGGTTGCGCGCCCTGCACCACGCCCGTGGCACCGGGTGAAGACCCGCGTGCAGGCCGCTGGCGCGGTGCCGCCAAGGAGGAATGCGGCATCCATTTCGTGGATGGCCGCATCATACGCGCGCCCATCAAACAGGCGTCGTGACTGGGCGACAAAGACCGCGATGCGTCGTTTCGGCCAAGTTGAAAGGCGCGCGCGTTAACCTTGATGGAGTATGAAGAGATGCAGACGACAGCCACCGCGATCATCATGCGCGATAAGGGTTTCATGGCCGATGATTGGGATGGAACCTTCTGGACAGCTGATGAAGATCTCAACGGGGATCATCTGGCGCTGGATCTTGGGCCAGAGGCCGACCTGCCCGCGCTGACCGGGCATCTGGACCGGATCGCGCTGATCCGCATCCGCTTTGCCAGCTTTGCCGATGGGCGGGGCTTTACCCTTGCGCGGCGGCTGCGTGCGATGGGCTATCGGGGGCGCCTGCGCGCAGCGGGCCATGTGCTGGCCGATCAATACGCCATGGCGCGGCGCGCGGGCTTTGATGAGGTGGAAATCGCCCCCGCGATGGCCGCACGCCAGCCCGAAGATCAGTGGTTGGCGCGCGCCGATTGGCGGGCGGGCGACTATCAGGCGCGGCTGAAAGGCTGACAAAAGCTTTCCCTGATCCAGATCAAGGCTTAAGGAGGAGATGGCGTTAAGACCACGCCACAACAGCACATGACCGAGCAAAGACCCGTGAAAGATACCGAGAACACCGCAGCGCGCGCCACGCCCACCCTGCCCGACACGCAAATCGTGACGGAGGTGGAGCATTATACCGACCGCCTGTTCCGGTTCCGCTGCACGCGGCCCCCGAGCCTGCGGTTTCGTTCGGGCGAATTCGTGATGATTGGCTTGATGGGCGATCCCGACCCGGAGACGGGCAAACAAAAGCCCCTGATGCGCGCGTATTCTATCGCCTCGCCCGCATGGGATGACGCGTTGGAATTCTATTCGATCAAGGTGCCCGATGGGCCGCTGACCTCGAAACTCCAGCATATCCGCCCCGGCGATGCGATCATCCTGCGGCCCAAGCCGGTCGGCACACTTGTGCATGACGCGCTTTTGCCCGGAAAGCGGCTTTGGCTTTTCGCCACCGGCACGGGCATCGCGCCTTTTGCCAGCCTGCTACGCGAGCCGCAGACCTATGAGGATTACGACGAGGTGATCCTCACCCATACCTGCCGCGAAGTCGGTGAATTGACCTATGGCGCGCGCCTGATCGAAGCGATCCGCCAAGACGAGATGCTGGCCGAGCTGATCGGCGAGGGCTTTGCCGACAAGCTGCGCTACTACCCCACCACGACGCGCGAAGACAGCCCCAAGATGGGCCGCATCACCGATCTGATGCGCAAGGGCGAGGTTTTCGCCGATCTTGGCGTGGGCGTGCTTGCCCCCGAAACCGACCGCGCGATGGTCTGCGGCAACCTCGCCTTCAACCTTGAGATCAAGGCGATGCTCGAGGATTACGGGCTGCGCGAAGGGGCCAATTCCAACCCGGCGGAATATGTGGTCGAGAAGGCCTTTCTCGACTAAGCCGCTTTTCTGCCGAAAGCCCCCCGTTGCGGTGCAGCAAGGGGCTTTCAAGATCTCGGCGATGGCTACTGACCAAGGCCCAAGGCATTGCGCGCCTGCGCCAGCGCCGTGGGCAGTAGATCGGGGTTATCGCGTGCAGCGGCCAGCGCCGCAGTCAGCGCCGTGCGTGCCAAAGCGGGGATATCGGCCCCCTCCAGCGCCGTCATGGCGCGGTCGAAATCGAACCCTTCAACCGAGAATAGGGCCGAGAGCGCATCTTGCGCCTGTCCGGCCTGATCAGCGAGCGCAGCTTCGGCAGCGGCAGCTTCGGCAGTAGCGGCTTCAGCAGCAGCAGCTTCAGCAGCAGCAGCCTCGGCAGCAGCGGCTTCTGCGGCAGCGGCTTCAGCAGCAGCGGCTTCGGCAGCAGCGGCTTCTGCGGCAGCAGCTTCGGCAGCTTCGGCAGCGGCCTGATCGGCGGCCGCCTGTTCAGCAGCGGCGCGCTCAACGGCGGCATTTTGTGCCTGCAACACAAAGTACCCACCGATGCCCAAAGCCGCGAGGACAGCGATAATGATCGTAACGCGTTTCATGGTTTCTCCGATTTTGACTGATTAATCCTGCCCTGCACCTATGCCGCGTGTGACCCAGTCGCAATGCTGCAACGCGGCGTATCGGGCTTTCCGGCAGACAAGCGCCAATTCGCCTTGAAAGAGACGGGCTGCACAGATAGGTTGTCAGCCTAAATCTCGGTAGCTTCAGGAGGCCCCCATAGCCCGCAGACCCCATAACGCGCCGCCATCTCGTGAAACCGGCCCGCGCGTGAACGATCGTATCCGTTGCCCTGAAATCCGCCTGATCGGCGCAGAGGGGGAAAACCTCGGCGTCTTGTCGCCGATCCGGGCTCTCGAGCTTGCCGAACAGGCCGGTCTGGATCTGGTCGAAATCTCGCCCACGGCCGAACCGCCCGTGTGCAAGATCATGGATTTCGGCAAATTCAAATACGAGACCCAGAAACGCGAGGCTGAAGCACGCAAAAAGCAAAAGATCATCGAGATCAAGGAGGTCAAGTTCCGCCCGAACACCGACACCCATGATTACGAGGTCAAGATGCGCAGCGTGACCAAGTTCCTCGAGAATGGGGATAAGGTGAAGGTCACCCTGCGTTTCCGTGGTCGCGAAATGGCGCACCAGAACCTCGGTCGCGAATTGCTCGAACGCGTGGCAACCGATGTCGAGGGTCTTGGCAAGATCGAGAACATGCCGCGCCTGGAAGGGCGCCAAATGGTGATGATGATCGGCCCGGCCAAATAAGGGTCAGGCAACGATCAGAGCACAGTGAGCGGCGCGCCCCCAAGGCGCGCCTTTTTCGTTTCGCCCCTGCGACCTTGCCCTGTGGCCGGAAGGTCGCGCAGGGCCGAGATTGCGTCAGACATGCATCACACTTGTCTTGAACCGCCGCGAATGCTGCGCCATCCTCCTGTCATGGTACATGTGAGTTTCGTTCTTTTCCCCGGTTTCCCGATGTTGGCCTATGCGCTTGGCTGCGCGGCACTCGACACGGCAAACAGGCTCAGCCCTGAGCCCCTTTTTCATATGACACGCGTATCCCCGGCCATCAGCCGGTGCGCGCATGCAATGGTGCCTTGGTCGATCCCGGCCAACCCAATTGGGATGGCGCCGAGAATGTCGATCTGGTCATGGTGCTTTGCGGCGATGCCATGCCCGGGCGGATTCCTAACGGGTTTCAGGCTTTCTTATCGCGGATCGCGGCGCAAGATGGGCGCCTTGGCGGTGTCGCCACCGGGGCGCTGATCTTGGCGCGGATCGGCTGGCTCGATGGGCGGCAAGCGGTGTTGAGCCATGGGCCCGATCTGACCGATGTGCCGCAATTCCCCGCGATCGAAACGGTCGAGCGCCCTTATGTCATCGATGATCACCGCCTGACCGTTGCGGGTGGTGCCGCAATCGGCGAGGCGCTATGCGCATGGATCGCCAAGACCGCGTCGCCCGCATTGGCCCAAGAAGTCGCCCGCGCCATGGCCAGCGGCAGGCTCCCGCAGCCACATGGCCAAAGCGCGTCGCAAGACGATACCCAAGAGGCCACGGCCCCCGTCGATCCGATCATCGCCGAGATGGAGGCCCGCATGCGCGCCCATCTGGAGACGCCATTGGCCCTGACCGAATTGGCCGAAAGTCTCGGGATGAGCCGCAAGGCGCTGCGTGGGCGCTGCGAACGCGCCTTGGGGGTCAAGCCGTCCGAGCATTACCTCACCTTGCGGCTGCGCCATGGGGCCGATTTATTGCGCCATACCGCGATGCCCGTGTCGGAAATCGCGCGGGTCAGCGGCTTCGAGACATTGGCGGGTTTTTCGCGTGCCATCAGCAACAAGCTTGGCGTTTCACCCTCGGCTGTGCGCAAAATGGCGCGCGCGGCACGGATGGTGACCGCCTACGCCTGAAGGTTTGGCCCATGCAAAAAGGCGCCGGATCATACCGGCGCCTTTCGCATCCTTAAGCATCCCGCCTTTGGCTTAGCTTGCAGCAGCCACCGCGCGCTTGGTCATGACCTTGACCAGATGGGCGCGGTAATCGGCCGAACCATGCAGATCGGCGATCATGTCATTGCCGGGCACGGCCAAGCCATCAAGCGCCGCAGCCGCGAAATCACCCGAAAGTGCAGCCTCCGCCTCGGCCCAGCGGAACACACCATCCGAGGCCGCGCCGGTCACCGCGACGCGCACACCATCTGCATATTTCGCCACATAGACCCCCACCAAGGCAAAGCGCGAGGCGGGCTGGACGAATTTCTGATAATTGCCCTTTTGCGGCACCGGAAAGCGGACCTCGGTGATGATCTCGCCCTCGTCCAGCGCGGTGCTGAACATCCCAAGGAAATAATCATCCGCCGCGATGTCGCGCGCATTGGTCTTGATCACCGCCCCCGAGCCCAGGGCCGCCGCAGGGTAACATGCCGACGGGTCGTTATTGGCCAAGGAGCCACCGATCGTGCCGCGATTGCGCACGGCCGGGTCGCCGATATGGCCCGCAAGCGCGGCCAAGGCGGGGTAATGGGCCGCCGCCTCGCGCGCGACGGTGGCATGGGTGGTGACACCACCGATACAGACCTCGCCCTTGTCGTTCACACAGACCCCGATCATCTCGGGGATGGTGTTGAGACTGACCAGCGTGGTCGGTGCCGCAAGCCGTTGCTTCATCGTCGGCAACAGTGTCTGGCCACCGCCCAGCGCTTGGGCATCCTCCGCCGACAATGCCTTGACGGCATCGGCGATCGTCTGGGCCTTGGCGAATTCGAAATTGTACATCCGTTCCTCCCGAAGGGTCTTTCCCTTCTTCGTTTCAGAAATATCCCGGGGGGTGCGGGGGGCTGGCCCCCCGCCCCTGCCCGATCAAGCTTGCATGGCGGCCCAGACGCGCGCGGGCGTCAGCGGCATATCGATATGATCCACATGATCCATGCCCGCACGGTGCAGCGCATCGATGACCGCATTGACCACCGCAGGCGGTGAGCCGATGGCCCCTGCCTCACCACAGCCCTTCACGCCAAGCGGGTTATGGCTGCACGGCGTGACGCAGGAATGATCGACCTGGTAGAAGGGCACATCATCGGCCCGCGGCATGGTGTAATCCATGTAGGACGCGGTCAAAAGCTGGCCATTCTCATCATAGGCCGTGTGTTCGACCAGTGCCTGACACCGATGCCTTGGGCGACACCGCCATGCACCTGTCCCTCAACGACCATCGGGTTCATCACATTGCCGAAATCATCGGCGCAGGTGAACGAACAGATGGTCACCTTGCCGGTGTCGGGGTCGATCTCGACCTCGCACAGATAAGCGCCTGCGGGGTAGGTGAAGTTGTTGGGATCGTAAAACGCCGTCTCCTCCAGCCCCGGCTCGAGCGTCTCGAGCGGGTAGTTATGCGGCACATAGGCCGAGAACGCGATCTCGCCGAAGGATTTGGCCTTGTCGGTGCCTGCCACCGAGAAGCTGCCGTTTTCAAAGGTGATGTCACCCTCGGCCGCCTCCAGCATATGGGCCGCGATCTTCTTTCCCTTGTCGATAATCTTGTCGAGGGCGCGATCCATCGCCGAGCCACAGACCGCAAGCGAGCGCGACCCGTAAGAGCCCATCCCGAAGGGGATCTTGGAGGTATCGCCATGCACGATCTCGACCGCCTCTTCGGCAATGCCCAGCTTGTCGGCCACCACTTGGGCAAAGACCGTCTCATGGCCCTGACCATGGCTATGGGCGCCGGTCATCACTTGGATCGTGCCGGTCGCACTGACGCGCACCGTGGCGGCGTCATAGAGGCCCACCCGGCTGCCCAGCTGGCCCACGAGATGCGAGGGTGCGATGCCGCAGGCCTCGATCCATGTCGACAGGCCCACACCGCGCAGCTTGCCTGCCGCCCGGCTCTTGGCCGCGCGTGCCTCGAAGCCCGCCAGATCGGCCATATCCAGCGCCTTGTCGAGCGTGGCTTGGTAATTGCCGACATCATAGACCAACCCGACAGGGGTGGTGTAGGGGAACTGGTCCGGCGTCAAAAGGTTCTTGCGCCGCACCGCGACAGGGTCGAGCTTCAGCTCGCGCGCCATCTTATCAATGGCCCGCTCAAGGCTATAGGTCGCCTCGGGTCGCCCCGCCCCGCGGTAGGCATCGACAGGCGCGGTATTGGTAAAGACCGCCTTCAGGTTCACATAGACATGCGGCACCTTGTAGGGGCCGGCCATCAGCGTGCCATGCAAGAAGGTCGGCGTCGCGGTCGAGAAATTCGACAGATACGCCCCGACATTGGCCAGCGTATTGGTACGGATGGCCAAGATCTCACCATCAAGCGTCGCACCGACCTCGATCGTCGTGACATGGTCGCGCCCATGCGCATCGGTCAGGAAGCTTTCCGACCGCTCCGCCGTCCAGCGTACCGGGCGGCCCAGCTTCTTGGCGGCGGCCAGAACAAGCGCCTCTTCGCCGTAGTGATAGATCTTCGAGCCGAAACCGCCGCCCACATCGGGGGCCACGACCGTCAGCTTATGCTCCGGAATGCCCAAGACAAAGGCACAGACCAGAAGCTTGGTCAGATGCGGGTTCTGGCTGGTGGTCGTCAGCTTGTAGTCGCCCGTTCCGGGATTGAATTCCCCGATCGAGGCGCGCGGCTCCATCGCGTTGGGCACAAGGCGGTTGTTGATCAACTCCAGCGTGGTGACATGCGGGGCCGCCTTCATCGCGGCATCGACCGCGCCGCGGTTATCCTCGATCCAGCCCCAGTCAAAGCACAGGTTGTCGGGAATCTCGTCGTGCACGCGGTTATCGGCATTGGCCACAGCCGCGGCCATATCGACGATGGCGGGCAATTCTTCGATCTCGGTGCCTGCGGCCACCGCTTCGGCGGCATCACGCGCCTGTTCATAGGTTTCGGCCACGACAGCGGCATAGGCATCGCCGACATGGCGCACCTTGCCATGGGCCAACACCGGACGCTTGGGTTCGCGCATGGGCGAGCCGTCGCGCGAATGGATCAACCAGCCTGCCGGATTGCCGCCCACATCGGCGAAATCCGCCCCAGTGAAAATCGCCAAAACACCCGGCATGGCGCTTGCGGCGGATGTGTCGATCGACACGATGCGCCCATGGGCCACATTCGCGCGCACCATCACCGCGTGAACCTGACCCTGCATGGCCAAATCATCGGTGTAAGAGCCGCGTCCCGTCAAAAAGCGTATATCTTCGCGCCGCTTCGATCTTGCGCCGATACCAGTATCTTTGGGCATTGTCGTCCTCCCTTGGATATGCCCCCCCGGCCATCACCCGATGGTCATGCGGGGTCGGGGCCGCATCGGCCCCATCAAGCTTGCGAAAGCTCGGATCGCGCGGCCCGCCTCCCCGCGGGCTGCGCGGCAATCATTCCGCCGCGATGGCCGAGACATCCTGACCGCTGGCGGCCATGATCGCTTTGACGATGTTATGATATCCCGTGCAGCGGCAGATATTGCCTTCCAGATAGGCGCGGATCTCGGCCTCGGAGGGCTTGGGGTTTTCCTTCAACAGCGCAGAGGCGGTCATCACCATGCCCGGCGTGCAAAAGCCGCACTGCAGCCCGTGATGGTCTTGAAACGCCTGCTGGATCACCGAAAGCGAGCCATCGGCATTGGCCATGCCCTCGATCGTGCGCACCTCGGCCCCGTCCAGATCGGCGGCAAGTGCCGTGCAGCTTTTGATCGCGTTGCCATTCACATGCACAATGCAGGCCCCGCATTGGCTGGTGTCGCATCCGATATGCGTACCCGTCAGCCGTAGATCCTCGCGCAAAAAATCGGCCAGAAGCGTGCGCCCTTCCACTTGGCCGGAAACGGTCTTGCCGTTTACCGTCATCGCCACCTGGGTCATCAATTCCTCCCTTGGTTATGCGCCCATCCAAGCACGGAACCGCGCATATGCAAACGGGAAATTTTGGCGACATCGCGCATCCCCCCTTGGGTTGCGATACTTGCCCGCCAAAAGCCTTGCCGCTAAGGCCGTTCCGATACCAAGACACGAAGGCCAAACCATGACCGCCACGCCGCCGGCACTGCAGTTCCGCGAAGATTTCGCCTGTGAACAGGCGCGCATCATCGCGCTTTTCGGCGATGTTTTCACCGCCGCCGAAGGCCGGGATGAGGGGGCGGCCATCGCAGCCCTCGTCGCCGCCATGGCCGCATGCGGCCCCGCGGCCGGGCTGCGCCCTTTCACCGCTTGGCAAGGCGACAGGCTCATGGGTGCTGTCATCTTCTCACCCTTGCGCGATGCGCAATCGGCCCATCGGATCATGCTGCTCTCGCCCATGGCGGTGGCCACAGACCAGCAAGGCCGTGGAATCGGCCAAGCGCTGATCCGACATGCGCTTGCGCGCTTGGCCATAGATGGCACCCAGATCGCCGTGACCTATGGTGATCCGGCCTTTTATGGGCGCACGAGCTTTGCCCCCGTCGGCACAGACATGCTGCCCGCACCGCATCCGCTTTCACAGCCGATCGGCTGGATCGCCCAAAGCTTGACGGGCGCGGCCCTGCCCCAGATCCAAGGCCCGCTGGCTTGTGTGGCTCCGCTGGATGATCCCGCCTATTGGTGAATGACCTAGGCCTCTGGCCTGCGCGCGCGCGGTTGCGGCCGGGTCGGGATCTCCTTGAGAAGCCCGCCCACACCCATCGCGGCGATATCCGCCCCCGTCACCGCAACACCGCAGGCCAGCCGCTCCAACACCCAATCCGCCCCGTTGAGCGCCGGGCTGCGCGCACATCCCGGCAGGCCGATCACAGGGCGCGCGCCCAAGCGGCCCAGCACCAACAGATTGCCCGGATCAACCGGCATGCCAAAGCGGATCACCTCGCCGCCTGCCGCCACCAACCCCATCGGCATCACATCCGCGATATCCGAGGTGGCAGAACCCGTCAGCACCAAGATCATCCCTGCATCACTTGCCGCAATCGCCTGTGCGATGGCGTCGGCCGCATGGGGCACAACGCGTGTCTGCCCCTCGTCCAAGCCCAGCCGCGCCACCCGTGCCCAGACCGCGCGCACCCCTTTGTCATCGTCCGCGCCCGCCGCGGCCCGGATCTGCGTGACGATCAAATCGACGCGGCCCACCCGTGGCGGCATGCGCCGCAGCGCCCCCGCCCCCGCCGCGCAAGCCTGCGCCAGCGCATCACCCGACACGGCATAGGCGATGATCTTGACCGTCCCCACCATCATGCCCGCCGCGACCCGCTGATAGGGGGCAAGCGTGGCCAAGGTCATCATCGGATCGATGGCGTTGAGCCGCCCGATGGCGGCATGATCCAGCGCCAAAATCCCCGGCCCCGTGGCGCGGATATTCACCCGCCCGGTAAAGGCTTGCTCACAGGTCAAACCCTGCCCATCGGGATCAGGCACAAGCGCCGCAGCAAGGCGCCGCGCCGCCGCATCCTCCAGCACATCGCCCGCCCCCGGCCGCGCCACGATCACCTCTGCCAGACCTGCCTGCGCCAGCCGCGCCAGATCGGCCGCGTCCAACACCCGCCCCTTGCGCAGCTTGCCACCGGGCAAGGCGATCGCATGGGCCAAGATCGCCCCCTGCGCTTGCGCCAAAGCGACCGGCCCGAACCTCATCCTCGCCGCAGTCTTTGAGTGATCTGGGCCAGCACCGACACCGCGATCTCGCCCGGACCCCGCGCGCCGATATCAAGACCGACAGGGGCATGGATGCGCCCGATCTCAGCCTGCGAAAACCCCGCCGCCGTCAGCCGGGCCACCCGCTTGGCATGGGTCCGCGTCGACCCAAGACAGCCAAGGTAATAAACATCGCTGTTCAACGCCGCCATGATCGCGGGATCGTCAAGCTTGGGATCATGGGTCAGCGTCACCACGGCAGTGCGCGCATCCAGCCCAAGGGCAGCCAAGGCCTCGTCTGGCCAATCATCGACCAGCGCCACATCGCCAAAGCGCGCCGCCGAGCCGAAGGCCGGCCGCGGATCGATCACTGTCACATCATGGCCCGCGATCCGCGCCATCGGCACCAAGGCCTGCGCGATATGCACCGCACCCACCACGCACAGCCGCAATGGCGGGTTGTGGATATGGATAAAACTGCGCCCATCTTCGCTCACCCCCGAACGATCCATCACGAAGCGCTCGGGATAGGCCGCCGCCTCCACAAGCCTGTGCGCCGCCCCCGCCAGATCGACGACCAAGGCCACCTGCCTGCGCGCGGCGCGTGCGGCCACAAGCTCGGCCAAAAGATCCAAAGGCATCGCGCCACCCACGGGCGCGACCAAGACCCGGATACGCCCACCACAAGCCAGGCCCACGGCGAAAGCCTCATCATCTGTGACGCCGAATTCCATCAGCCGCGCCTGCCCTGTCTCCAGCGCCTCCATCGCCGCCAAGACCACCGCCCCCTCGACACAGCCCCCCGAGACAGACCCCGCCATCTCCCCCGTGCCGGACACGACCATCTGCGCGCCCACTTGCCGCGGTGCCGAACCCCAAGTCTCGATCACCGTCGCGATCACCGCCTTTTGGCCCGCCTGCACAAACGCCAACGCGCGCTCGGGCATATTCTCAAGATCCATCATCCCACCCATCCCTTCGTCCTCAACCTACAACGCCAAGACGCGATCACAATCACCTTCTTCGTTTCACAAATATCCCGGGGGCATCGCCAAGGGCGATGGGGGCAGCGCCCCCTGAACAAAAGCCGCGCGCGCAACGCGCACCGCTGGGTCACGCCATCAGCATGCGCATCAGCCTTGCTTTCTCACCGGCATCATCGGGCCGCGACAGGGCCTCGGCCAAACCTGCCAAGGCCGCGATATTATGGCCTGCACGAAAGCTGTCGACATGGGGCAGCATGGCGCGGATTCCCGCCGCCTTGGGCGCAAAACCATCCCAGCGCAACAGCGGGTTGACCCAGATCACCCGCCGCGCCGACAGATGCAGACGCGCCATCGCCGCCGACAGCGCCTCGGGCGCGTCGCGGTCCAGCCCATCGGTGATGATCAACACCACTGCCCCTTGCCCCATCACGCGGCGCGACCAATCGCGGTTGAAGGCCGCAAGACAGGCCCCGATCCGCGTGCCGCCATCCCAATCCTGCGCCTCCGCCCCAGCCGCGGCCAAGGCCGCATCCACATCACGCGCCGCCAGATGCCGGCTGATATTGGTCAGCCGCGTGCCAAAGGTGAACCCATGCACCGATGCCCAGCCCGCGCCTTGCTGATTGGCGGCTGCGTGCAGAAAATGCAGCACCGCGCGCGAATAAGACGACATCGAGCCCGAGATATCGCACAGCGCCACCAGCGCGGGCCAGCGGATGCGCTTGGATTTGCGCGCCAGCCGCGTGACCTCGCCCCCTTGGCCTGCGGCCATGCGCATGGTCTTGCGCCAATCCACAGCCCGCCCAAGCGGCGCGGCTTGGGTGCGGCGGCTGATCAAGGGCGGCAAGCTGAACTTTATCTGCGCCAAGATGCGCTTGGCCTCGGCCATTTCGGCCACCGACATCTGCTCGAAATCCAGCGTTTTCAACCGCTCCTCGGCACTCATCGTCAGCGATGCGTCGATCTCGATCTCGCTGCCCTCGGCCTCGGGCATCTGCGGCAGATCACGCGCCGCCCCGTGCAACAGCGCCTCGGCGGCGCGTTTTTCGCCCGCCCGCGCCACGCGTTCCTCGGCCACGCCGCGTAGCTGCGGCGTGAGCAACGACATCATATGCTCCAAGAAACGCGGGTCGCGCCAGTAAAGCCGAAAGACCTGATCGAACACCGCCCGATGCTCGGGGCGCGAGACGAAACAGGCCCGCAGCGTGAAATAGAAATCCGCGCGTTGGTCAAAACCTGTCGCGGCCACGGCACGGATCGCATCGGCCACCCGCCCCGGCCCCAAGGGCAGGCCCGCCACCCGCAAGGCACGCGCGAAATGGGTGATATTGGTGACCAGCTGCGGCTTGTCGGGCAGGGAAAGATCGGCGTGCTCCATCCGCCATCAACCGCGCGGCACCGGCGCATCGGCCGCGATCTTGTCGAGTATGCGCTTGGCCTCCGAGCCTTCCAAACGCTGGATATCATCTTGGTATTTCAAGATCGCGCCCAGCGTATCGGCAATCACCTCTGGGCTAAGCGCGATCACATCCAGCGCCAAAAGGCATTTGGCCCAATCAATCGTCTCGGCCACACCGGGGCGTTTGAAGAGATCCGCGCCGCGCAATTCCTGCACGAAGGCCACGATCGCTTGGCTCAGCGCCTCCGACGCCCCCGGAACGCGGGCGCGCAGAATCGCCAATTCCCGCGCCATGTCGGGGTAATCCACCCAATGATACAGACAGCGCCGCTTGAGCGCGTCATGCACCTCGCGGGTGCGGTTCGACGTCAAGATCACGATCGGCGGCGCGGGTGCCTTGATCGTGCCCAGCTCGGGGATGGTGACTTGAAAATCGCTCAAGGCCTCGAGCAAAAAAGCCTCGAAAGGCTCATCCGTGCGGTCGATCTCATCGATGAGCAAGACCGGCGCTCCAGCGGGGTCTGGTCGCATCGCGCGCAAAAGCGGCCGCTCGATCAGGTATTCGGGCGAGAACAATTCAGCCTTCAGCGCCGCACGATCCGCCCCCCCTTGCGCCTCGGCTGTCCGGATCGCGACCATTTGGGCGGCGAAATTCCATTCATAAACAGCACTGGCCGCATCCAACCCCTCATAGCATTGCAGCCGGATCAAGGGCCTTCCCAAGCTTGCGGCGATCGCCTTGGCGATCTCTGTCTTGCCGGTGCCCGCCTCGCCTTCCAAAAACAGCGGGCGGCCCAGCTTGAGCGAAAGAAACACGACCGTCGCAAGCCCGCGGCCACAGATGTAATCCTCGGCCGATAGCGCCTCTTGCACCGCGTCGATGGTCGCAAAACCCATGATGCTCTCCCCTTGCATCCCGGTGATCGCACCCATCAACCCCGGCATTACCTCAAGGGTCAAGGCCATCCGGTCGGCAAAGCGCGCCCTGCACGCGATCGCGGCGGGCATTGCCCATTGAAATGCCCAATCCTGATCGCAGCTTTGCCATAGTCCCCTGCGATCTATCATCCCATGTCGGCCCAAGACCCGGCACACTGGCACGCAACCACGCAGCGATGACATGAGCATGATCGAACAAGACCAAGACACACGGACCACGACCGCCCAAAAACAGGCCGCTTGGCGCGATCGCATGGCCGGTATCGGCCGCGATCATGGCTTTTTCACCCGCATCGGCGATGATCACCTCACCCTTTTCGTGCAAGAGGGCGACACGCTTTTGGTCAGCTTCGACCGCGCCGCACGGATTTGCCATGATGAGGCCGATGGCCTCCCCCTCGGCTTCGAGGCGGTGCAGCGCAAAGAATGGTCGCTCCTCTCGATCATGTCGCTGGGCGATCGCTGGTACCGCTCGGCCGATCTGGTCGCCTTTTTCGATGGCCTCGCGCAGGCGGGATTTTTCGACAGCTTTGCGCAAGTGATCTTTTTGGGATTCGGCCCCGCAGCGGGACATGCCGCTTGCGCCTATAGCGCCGCCGCCCCCGGTGCGCTGGTTCTGGCAAGCGCGCCCGCGGCAACACTCACACCGGAACGCGCGGGTTTCGATCGCCGCTTTCTGGCAGAGCGCAAGCGCGACTTCTCGCGCTATGGCGACGCGCCGCAGTTGATCGCCACGGCCCGCGATGTGGTCATCGCCTATGATCCGACCGACGCCATCTCGACCGCGCATGCCGCGCAATTCCGCGGCCCGCAGGTCGCGCTTGCACCCCTGCGCTTCACCGGCACCGCCCCTGATCGCCTGATCCGCGAGGGTGGCCTTTTGATGCAATTCTTGCGCGCACTCAGCCACCAACGCCTGACCAGCGCCCGTGTCGCGGCGCTGATCCGACCGGTGCGCCGGGCCGATGCCGGCTATCTGTGGGATCTGCATCAGCGCGCCCAGCGCCAAGGCCAATTCAACCGCGCATGGCGCATCGCCGATTA
>Ga0209652_1000103_pt1 | contig 66994 bp, 67 predicted proteins | sample SaaInl74LU_5_DNA_FD_184641 | JGI IMG/M metagenome (GOLD analysis project Ga0209652, IMG submission 184641) | Marine microbial communities from expanding oxygen minimum zones in the Saanich Inlet - ESP_74LU_5_DNA (SPAdes) (version 2) | ecosystem: Environmental > Aquatic > Marine > Intertidal zone...
CGTGATGACAAGCGCCTCGGTCACGTGGAAATCATGCGCCTTGCCCACCAGACACACCGCCTTGGTGCCCGCGTTCAACACGGCCGCCAGCACATCGTCGTTCTCGGCCGAGCGCCCCGCCCGCTTGGTCATGCCAAAGGCGGTCATGGTGGCGCGCGTCTGTGGTGCGGCCTCGAAAAACGCGCTGTCGGTTGGGTTGGCGCCGGGCCAGCCGCCTTCGATATGGTCGATCCCCAAGGCATCGAGTGCGGACGCGATGCGGATCTTGTCTTGCGTCGAGAATTGCACGCCTTGCGTCTGCTGCCCATCGCGCAGCGTGGTGTCATAGAGGTAAAGGCGGTCAGTCATGGGCGGAAACCCTTGTCTTTGTCGTGTTGGTGCGCCCGAAGGCGCACCCTACAGCTGCGCCATGGGTCCGGTGCGCCTTTAGGCGCACCATTGCCCCCCTCACAACAGCCCCTCCAGCTTGGCGGGGTCAAAGCCCGGACCAGGGATCAGCTCCACCCCATCCTTGGACATGCGCACCTCGACACCCGCTGCGGTCAGCGCGGATTTGAGGGCATCGACGGGAGCGAAATTTTTGGTTTGCACAGCCGTCTCGCGGGCGTCAGCCAATCGAGCGGCATAGGGGCTCAAATCCGCCTCAACCCTGCGCGCCCAATCCGGAACGCCATCTGTCAGCAACCCTAGCAAGCGCAAGCCGGACCGCAAAGCGCCCAGATCGCCGGACTGAGCGATCTGATGTAATTCCGCTATCGCCTGCGCCGTGTTCAGATCATCGGCAAGCGCAGCCATAACCGCGGGGGCGGCTGCGTCTGACAAAGGTGCCGCGGCAATCTGGCCATACCACTTTCGCAGCACCTTCTCGGCCTCTTCCGCTTTGCGCGCCGTCCAATCCATCGGCTTGGAATAATGCGTCGAGAGGAACACGAAGCGGATCACCTCGCCCGGGATGCCCTGATCGAGCAGATCGCGCACGGTGAAGAAATTGCCCAAGGATTTGGACATCTTCTTGCCCTCGACCTGCAGCATCTCATTATGCATCCAGATGCGCGCAAACTGCCCCTCGGGGTGCGCGCAGCAGCTTTGCGCGATCTCGTTCTCGTGGTGGGGGAACATCAAGTCGTTGCCGCCGCCGTGGATGTCGAAGCTCTCGCCCAAAAGCGCATGTGCCATGGCCGAGCATTCGATGTGCCAGCCCGGCCGCCCGCGCCCCCAGGGGCTGTCCCATCCCGGTAGATCGTCGGTCGATGGCTTCCACAGCACGAAATCCATCGGGTCTTCCTTGAAGGGTGCCACCTCGACCCGCGCGCCCGCGATCATGTCGTCGACCGACCGGCCCGACAGCTTGCCGTAATCGGCGTAGGATCGCACGCGGAAGAGCACATGCCCCGCCTTCTCATAGGCGTGGCCCTTGGCGATCAGATCCGCGATCATCGCGATCATCTGGCCGATATAGGCGGTGGCGCGCGGCTCATGGTCGGGGCGCAGGTTGCCGAGCGCGTCCATATCGGCGTGGTACCAGGCGATGGTCTCCGCGCTGCGCTCCGCGATCAGATCCTCGAGCGTGCCGGGCGCACCGGCTTCTTTGCGGGCAAGTGCTGTCGCGTTGATCCTGTCGTCCACATCGGTAAAGTTGCGCGCATAGGTGACGTTGCCCTCCCCGTAGACATGCCGCAGCAAGCGGTAGAGCACATCGAAAACGATGACGGGCCGCGCATTGCCCAGATGGGCGCGGTCATAGACTGTGGGTCCGCAGACATACATCGCCACCCGGCCCGGATGGGCGGTGGGTTCCAGCGGCACGACCCGCTTGCTGCGTGAGTCTCTGAGACGGATCTCGACCATGATATGCCTTTTCGCCATCCAAGGTGCAGTTTCGGCCAAGTATCAGCTTGCGCATCTGTTGAAAACCGCGACAAGCCCATCCGCCCCTGCGTCAGCATGTCCTTTCTTTCCAAGCTGATAGCTGCGGGATCATTTTGACACTGGCCGCGGTATATATTTGTATGCGCAAATAATGCGCCATGAATTCGTCGATAGATTCTGTCGGACCCTCCCCGAGGCTCAAAAGGATCAACCTTTTGGCCCCGATACGGTCGTATGGAAAATTCACGGCCATATGTTCGCCGCCTATACCGAAACGGGCGCGGGCCTGTCGGTGCGCACGGCGGGCATGTCGCATGCGCTGGCGATGATCCGGCGCAGTCGCCCTGCCTCGGCCCCCTATCTGACAGGGGGCGGATGGGTGCTATTGCCTTGGGAAACACCACCGGAAGAGCTGCGTGCGCGACTGCGCGAAAGCTATGATCTGGTCTTGCGCGATTGGCCCACCGCGACATCGCACAAAGCCGCGCCTGACGACGCGCCGTAAGCGGGGCTTGCCCGCCTGTGCGGCCTATGCGCATGCTCAGGCATCCCCGACCCGGAGGTCTTGTCATGCCATCACCCTCACAGCGCATCGCGACACTCACGGGCGATGGGGATGACGGTTGGTCACTCTTCTACCGCGCCCGCGCGATGAAGGCCGCGGGCATGGATGTGCTGGAGTTGACCATCGGCGAACATGATATCGGCACGAACCCCGCGATCTTGGACGAGATGCACCGCGCAGCAAAGGCAGGCCACACGGGCTACGCCGCCGTACCGGGCGTGGCGGCGTTGCGCGCAGCCGTCGCCGCAAGGCTGAGCGCACAGCATGGGCAAAGCTACACGAGCGACAATGTGCTGATCGTGCCGGGTGGGCAGGCGGGGCTTTTTGCCGCCCATCATGCGGCCTGCGATCCGGGTGACCGCGCTTTGATGATCGACCCATATTACGCCACCTACCCCGGCACGATCCGGGCGGTGGGGGCGCTTCCTGTCGCCGTGGCCGCGCGCAGCGAGGATGGGTTTCAACCCGATCTGGCCGCGCTGGCCAAGGCCGCAGTTGGCGCAGGCTCGCTTTTGATCAACAGCCCCAACAACCCCACGGGTGCCGTCTATAGCGCCGCCAGCCTTGCAGGGATCGCTGCCATCGCTGAGGCCCATGATCTTTGGGTGATTTCCGACGAGGTCTATGACAGCCAGGTCTGGCAAGGGCAGCATCGCCCAATCGCCAGCCTGCCCGGCATGGCAGCGCGCACGCTGACCATCGGATCGCTGTCGAAAAGCCACGCGATGACCGGCTCACGGCTGGGCTGGGTTTGTGGCCCGGCCGATGTGATCGCGCAGATGATCACGCTGGCCACCCACACCACCTATGGCGTGCCGGGCTATATCCAAGAGGCGGGTCTCTTCGCGCTGGCCATGGGGCCAGCAGCCGAGGCCGCGGTGGCGGCCCCATTCAAGCGGCGGCGCGATCTGCTTTTGGGGCGCATCACCGGCCACAAGGTCTTGCGCGCCATCCCGCCCGAGGGGGCGATGTATGTTATGCTCGACATTCGCGCCACGGGGCTATCGGGCGATGACTTCGCCGCGCGCCTTCTTGATGCGGCGCATTTGGCCGTCATGCCCGGCGAAAGCTTTGGGCAGGCCGCAGCGGGTCATGTGCGGGTGGCGCTGACGCTGCCCGACGACCTTTTCGCCGAAGCGGTGGACCGGCTCATCGGCTTTGTCGAAGGTTTGCTTGCCTAACGGGCCAACGCGGCCGCCGCGGCGGCCAAGGCAGTGATGCCCGCCCAATCGCCGGTTGCGATCATATCCTTGGGCGCGACCCATGATCCGCCTGCGCAGATGACATTGGGCAGGGCAAGATAGCTGGGCGCATTCGCAGGGGTGATGCCACCCGTGGGGCAAAAGCTGACCTGCGGGATCGGCGCACCGATGGCTTTGAGCGCGGGCGCACCGCCTGCGGCCTCGGCCGGAAAGAATTTTAACATATCATAGCCTTGCTCCCAGAGCGCCATGACCTCGGAGGCGGTGGCAGCACCGGGCAAAAGCGGCAGGCCAATCTCGATGGACGCCGCGATCAAGCGCGGTGTCACACCGGGCGAGACGCCAAAGCGCGCGCCTGCATCCTTGGCCGCGCGGATATCATCGGGGCTCAGAAGCGTGCCAGCTCCCACGATGCCACCCGCCACATCGGCCATGGCGCGGATCGCATCAAGCGCGGCCGGCGTGCGCAACGTCACCTCGAGCGCGGGCAGGCCACCGGCCACCAGCGCATGCGCCAATGCCGCAGCCGAGGCTGCATCATCAAGCACCAGCACCGGGATGATCGGCGCGCGCGACGCGATCTCGCGCGTGGCGGCGGATTGGGCCATGGGGGTCATCGGATGATCCTTTGCGCAGGTCGTGTTTGTGGAATTCCAGAAAGATGAAGGGCCAAGCGATCAGACGACAACACCCGCCCCCATCGTGGCAGGTCCGGCATTGGCGCGGAAGATCTCGAACAACTCGCGGCCAACGCCATGGCTGTTGGCGGACAGATCGGGCTGGGCGGCGGTGCGGTTTGCCACATCTTGGGTCAGCACCTCCAGCCGTCCTGCACTGGCATCGACGCGGATCAGGTCGCCATCGATGAGCTTGCCGATCAGCCCACCATCGAGCGCCTCGGGCGCCACATGGATGGCCGAGGGGACTTTGCCAGATGCGCCCGACATGCGGCCATCGGTGACAAGTGCCACCTTGTGACCGCGATCTTGCAGCACCGACAGAAGTGGTGTCAGCGCATGAAGTTCCGGCATGCCATTGGCGCGCGGGCCTTGGAAACGGACGACGACCACGACGTCGCGGTTCAGATCGCCGCGTTGAAAGGCGGCTTTGACGGCGGCTTGGGACTCAAACACAGCCGCTGGTGCCTCGATCACATGGCGGGCGGGATCGACCGCCGAGACCTTCATCACGCCGCGCCCGAGATTGCCGACAAGCTCGACCAAGCCGCCCTGTGGCTGGAACGCCTCTCGCGCGGGTCGCAGGATCTTGTCGTTCAGGCTGGTCCCCGGCCCTGCCTCCCACGACAGGGCGCCATCGCGGAGTTTGGGTTCTTGCGCATAAAGCGCCAGTCCTTGGCCCGCCACGGTTTTAGTGTCGGGATGCAACAGCCCGGCCTCCAACAGCTCGCCGATCATATAGGCAAGCCCGCCTGCCGCGTGGAAATGGTTCACATCGGCCAGACCATTGGGATAGACCCGCGCCATGAGCGGGGTGGCGGCCGAGATATCGGCGAAATCGGTGGGCTCGATGATGATGCCCGCCGCGCGGGCCATCGCGACCAGATGGATCACAAGGTTGGTTGAACCACCCGTTGCCATCAAACCGACGATCCCGTTCACGAAAGCCTTTTCATCGAGGATATCGCAAACAGGCGTATAGGCATTGCCAAGTGCCGTGATCGCGGCGGCGCGTTCGGTCACGGCATCGGTCAGCGCCTCGCGCAAGGGGGTGCCGGGGTTCACAAAGGATGCGCCGGGTAGGTGCAACCCCATGAATTCCATCAACATCTGGTTGGAATTGGCCGTGCCGTAAAAGGTGCAGGTGCCGGGGCCATGATAGCTGTCCATTTCGGCCTTCATCAGCACCTCGCGGCTGACGGCCCCCGTGGCGAATTGCTGACGGATCTTCGATTTCTCATCATTGGGCAGGCCCGAGACCATCGGCCCTGCAGGCACGAACAACCCCGGCAGATAGCCAAAGGTCGCCGCCGCCATCACAAGGCCCGGCACGATCTTGTCGCAGACACCAAGATAAAGCACTGCGTCGAAGGTGTTGTGCGAGAGCGCCACGCCGGTCGCGAGCGCGATCACATCGCGCGAAAACAGGGATAGCTCCATCCCCACCTGGCCTTGGGTCACACCATCGCACATGGCGGGCACGCCGCCGGCAACCTGTGCGGTGGCGCCTACACGGCGGGCTGCGGCCTTGATCTTGTCGGGATAGGTTTCAAAAGGCTGATGGGCCGAGAGCATGTCGTTATAGGCCGTCACGATCCCGATATTGGGCGCGCGCGCGGCCACCAGCGCATCCTTGTCAGCCCCCATCGCGGCATAGGCATGGGCTTGGTTGCCGCAAGACAGATGGGCGCGACGCGGCCCATCTTCGGCCAGTTTGCGCATCCGTTCCATATAGGGGCCGCGCGCCGCCTTTGAGCGCGCGATGATCCGATCGGTTACTGCAGCAATACGACCGTCCAAGGACATGCCGCCCCTCCCTTTGATGCGAGTCGCCGCCTCCTTATCATGTTAGCGCTAACAAAGCCAGTCACGGCCTCAGTGCGGCTGCACACCGGGGAGGAATACAGGGCGATCACGGTGGTGCAGCGAGATGCCATCGCGGAAAACATGGATCTTCGCGGGATCGGCTGTCAGGCGCACGGTGTTCCCGCGCATGTCTGCGTGAATGCCTTGCAGCTTGCCGATCACCGCATCCTGCACGGACGCGCCCTTGGCAAAATAGAGCAGCGTCACCTCGCCAAGCGCTTCGACGATATCGACCTTGCCTTCAAAGGCATAGGCGGCATCGGCTGTCTCGACCATATCCTCGGGACGGATGCCAACTTGAACATCCGCGCCCAAGTCACTGGGAAGCGATGGATAATGTGACTGCACCTGCCCCGCCCCTTGGGCCAGCTCCAGCGTGGTCACATCGCCCGTGCCCACGATCTTGCCCGCCATCAGGTTCATCGCAGGGCTGCCGATGAATTGCGCGACAAAGGTGGAATTGGGCCGCTCATAGAGTTCAAGCGGCGTGCCGACCTGCGCGATACCGCCGCCCGCCAGCACCACGATGCGGGTGGCAAGCGTCATCGCCTCGACCTGATCATGGGTAACGTAGATCATGGTGCTTTCGGGCATTTGTTCCTTGAGTTGCGCGATCTCGATCCGTGTCGCCACGCGCAGCGCGGCATCGAGGTTCGAGAGCGGCTCGTCAAAGAGATACACCTTGGGGTCGCGCACGATCGAGCGCCCGATCGCCACGCGCTGACGCTGACCACCCGACAGTGCCTTGGGCAGGCGGTCGAGGAAATTGGTCAGCTGCAACTTGTCGGCGGCCGCGCGCACCTTTTGGTCGATGCTGGCGCGATCAAGCCCTGCGATTTTCAACGAAAAGGCCATGTTATCATAGACGGTCATATGCGGGTAAAGCGCATAGGATTGGAACACCATCGCGATGCCGCGCTGGCTGGGGGGCACGTCGTTGACGATCTGGCCATCGATCTCGAGCGTGCCGCCCGAGATCTTTTCCAGCCCCGCGATCATCCGCAGAAGCGTGGATTTCCCGCAACCCGAGGGGCCGACAAAGACGATCAACTCGCCCGTTTTGATGTCGAGGTCGATGTCATGGAGGACGCGCACAGCACCGCCATAGACCTTTTCCACCCCGCTCAGCTTCAGATCGGCCATATCTTGTCCCCCCTGCCCTTGTTACGTCGCGCCCGGCGCATCTTCGGCCGCGGCAAAGACGGCGTGATACGGCATGAGGTTGAAGACCGCGCCATCCTCGGCGGCGGGTGCGAATGGCGCGCCGCGATCTTGACGCCATTTGCCCTCGGGCATGGGCACGCGCCGGACATCATCGGTCATGTTGAAGGCGCAAAACAACACCTGCCCCTCATATGTGCGCCGAAAACTCAGCACACCATCCACGGCGCTGATATGGGACAGATCACCCTTGATCAGCGGCGCCCATGCTTGGCGGAAACCGATCATGCGGCGATAGAAGTCGAGCATACTGCCCTCCTGTCCCGCTTGTGCGCCGACCGCACGGGGCAGATGCTCGACCGCGACGGGCAGCCAAGGCCGCGCTTCCGAAAAGCCGCCATTGTGATTGTCGGTGGTCCAAGGCATCGGCGTGCGGCAGCCATCGCGCCCTTTGAACTTGGGCCAAAAGCGGATGCCATAGGGGTCTTGCAGATCCTCATAGGCGACATAGGCCTCGGTCAGGCCAAGCTCTTCGCCTTGGTAAATACAGACCGAGCCGCGCAAAGACATCAGCAGCCCCGCAAAAAGCCGCACCGCCCCGTCATCCAGCCCCCAGCGCGTCGCATGGCGCACGACGTCATGGTTGGAAAAGGCCCAGCAGGCCCAGCCATCGCCGATCGTGGCCTCGTAGGCGGTCAGCACCTCGGCCACCTTGGCGGCATCAGGCGTGGTGCCCGAGAGGAACTCGAAGCTGTAGCACATATGCACCTTGTCCCCGCCCGAGGTGTACTGGGCCTGGATCTCCATGCCGCGTTGGGCATCGCCCACCTCGCCCACGGCGGTGGTACCGGGATAGGCGTTCATCAAGACCCGCAGCCGTTGCAAAAAGGCAAGGTTTTCAGGCTGGTTCTTGTCGTGCAGGTGATCTTGCCAGTTATAGGGGTTCACCTCGGGCGCGATGGTGGTGTTGCGCGCCTCGGGCGGCAACGGGGGATTGTCGCGCAACAGCTTGTCATGGAAGTAGAAATTGATCGTATCGAGGCGGAAGCCATCCACCCCGCGTTCCAGCCAGAAACGGGCTACATCCAAAAGCGCATCCTGCACATCCGCGTTGTGCAGGTTCAGATCGGGCTGCTCCTTGAGGAAATTATGCAGATAATACTGCATCCGGTCACCCGACCATTCCCATGCCGGGCCGCCAAAGATCGACAACCAGTTGTTGGGCGGGCTGCCATCGGGCTTGGCATCGGCCCAAACATACCAATCGGCCTTGGGGTTGGTGCGGCTATGCTGGCTTTCTTGAAACCAGACATGCTGGTTCGAGCTATGGCTGATCACCAGATCGATCAGGATACGAATGCCCAATTCATGCGCCCGCGCGATCAGCGCATCAAAATCGGCCAGTGAACCGAACATCGGATCGACATCGCAATAATCGCTGACGTCATAGCCGAAATCGAGCATGGGCGAGCGGAAGAAGGGCGAAATCCAGATTGCATCCACCCCAAGTGCGGCCACATGCTCCAGCCGCGCGATAATGCCCGCCAGATCGCCAATGCCATCGGCGTTGCTGTCTTGGAAACTGCGCGGATAGATCTGATAGATCACGGCACCGCGCCACCAATCGAGGTCGGGGGCAATGATATCTTCGGGCCGCAGGGATTGCATGGCAGTCATCTTGGGGGGAGGCTTTCCTATTTCACCGATCCGGCCAATAGGCCGCGAACAAGGTAGCGTTGCATTGTAAAGAACACGATCAGCGGCACCGCGATCGAGACAAAGGCCGAGGTGGCCAAAATCTCCCAATCGCCGCCGCGGGTACCCATCAATTCGACGATCTGGCGCGTCATCACCGTGGTCTGGCCGGAACTGTCGATCAAAAACACCATCGCGACCAAAAGGTCATTCCATGTCCACAGGAACTGGAAAATGGCAAAGCTGGCCAGCGCCGGGAAGCTCAGAGGCAGCACGATCTTGGTAAAGACCTGAAAATCGGTGGCACCATCGACCTTGGCGCATTCGATGATCTCGCGCGGCAGGCCGACCATGTAATTTCTGAGCAGATAGATCGCGAGCGGCAAGCCAAAGCCGGTATGGGCCAGCCATACGCCAAGGTAGCCCTTCCCGATCCCCACTTGGTTATGCAGCGTCAAAAGCGGGATCAGGGCCAGTTGCAGCGGCACGACCAGCATGGCGACCACGGCAGCGACCAACAGCGCGCGGCCCGGAAACTCCATCCAAGCAAGGGCATAGGCCGCAAAAGCCGCGATCAAAATGGGAATGATCGTCGCCGGGATCGTCACGGTCAACGTGTTGAAAAAGGCACGTGCCATGCCTTCGCGATTGCCGGGGTCGAACAGCACGCCGCGATAATTGGCGAGCGTGAATTCCGGCGGGCTTTCCGCGGTGACGAAGACACGCTGGCCACGCCCGCTGATCTGATCGTCAGCTCCGATCCAGATGTAATCGCCGTTTTCCGCCACTTGCAGGGTTTCCCCCTCACCCAGATCGGCGATCTCGCCCGGTGCAAAAGCCGCGATATCGCGCGACGAGACGCCCCATGCGCTGATCACGGCGGCGACATCCGCGGCGCTCTCGGCGCGGCCATCGACGACGTAAAGATTGCCTTCGACGACGAAAACGCCGTCACGTTCGACGCGGAACTCACCGGGATTGGCGGTGCGGAACACCTCGTTCTGCACGGCGGGAAACATCGCCGCCCACCAGCCCGAGGTGCGGATCTGGTCGGTTGTGCGGAACGACGACACCAAAAGCCCCAGCGTGGGAAACACCCACAAAAGCACCAGTGCCGCCACCGACAGATGCACCGCCCATGTCAGGCTGGATTTCTTGCCCGCGATGTTATCCATGGGTCAATTCTCCCCTCTGGTCGCGGGCCATCACCGCATCTCCTTGCGGGCGTTGTAGACGTTCCACACAAGGATCGGCGTCACCAAGAGCATGATGACCATCGCGCTGGCTGATCCCACGCCCCAATCATTTGCGCGGAAAAGCTTGTCATACATGAAATTGGCCAAGACCTGCGTCTCCCATTGGCCATTGGTCATGGCAAAGACGATGTCGAACACCTTGAGCACGACAATGGTGATCGTGGTCCAAACCACGACGATGGTGCCCGCGATCTGCGGCACCTTGATCTTGAAAAAGATCTGAAACGGGTTGGCGCCATCGACGATCGCGGCCTCGATCGTCTCTTCGGGAATACCGCGCAGCGCGGCGGACAAGATCACCATGGCGAAACCTGTCTGAATCCAGATCAGCACCACCATGAGAAACAGGTTGTTCCAAAACGGCACCGTCAGCCATGTGACAGGCTCGGCACCGCCCAATTGCAAATAGACCGCGTTCAGAATGCCGATCTGCGCCACATCCTCGGGGCGGGCATCATAGACCAGCTTGAAGATCACCGCCGCACCGACAAAGGAAATCGCCATCGGCATGAAGATCAGCGACTTGGCGATATTGCCCCAGCCAATCCGGTCGGTCAGCTGTGCGGCCAAAAGCCCAAAAGCGGTCGAGGCTGCGGGAACGATCAAGAGCCACAGGAAATTATTGCGCAACGCCTCCCAGAATTTCGGGTCGTTAATCATGCGCATGTAATTCTCGGCACCAACAAAGGCGCCACCCGCGCTGCGATCGATCATCGAAAGGCGCAGCGTCTCGAACACCGGATAGGCAAGGTAAAGCCCCAGCGCGAAGAGCGCGGGAAACAGGAACAGCCACGGCCGCACCGCATTGGCGCGGTTGATATTGCGCCCGTCCTTTGGGCCGCGTGGCGGAAACAGTATCCGGTCAAGAAACAGGTTCGACAGGTAGAAATACCCAACGCAGCCGCCGACACCCACGATGATGGTGATCAAGGCCTGAAATGCCGGATTCATCTGCAAACCTCCCCCAAGACGCCTAACGGAATGATCCGGCCCCGTAGGGCCGGATCGCGATCATCGCCATAAGGCAAAGCTTACTTCAGCGCGTCCCAGCTGGACTGGATCGTGTCGGCCACGGCCTGTGCGTCCGCACCGCCGACGAAATCGACCATACCGGTCCAGAAGCTACCCGCACCCACGCCGCCGGGCATCAGGTCAGAACCATCAAAGCGGAAGGTGGTGGCGTTGAGCAGGATCTCGCCCTGTCCAGCCTCGACCGCGCTGGGATAGGCCTCGAGGTTCACACCCGAGTGGGGCGTAAGGAAGCCGCCCTGCGCCATCATGATTTCATGGGCAAAGGGGGTCTGTAGGAAGGCCATGAAGGCTGCCGCTGCGTCCGACGGATCGGTAACCGCCATCAGCGTGCCGCCGCCCAAGACCGGGTTACCAAGGTCTTCACCCGCGAAGGAGGGGAAGTAGAAGTAATCGGCATCTTCACCCACGACGGTGCCTTCGGGGAAGAAGGCGGGGATGAAGCTGGCCTGACGGTGCATGTAGCAGCCCGGAGGGGATGCAAACAGACCCGCGGGGCTGTCACGGAAATCGGTCGTGGCCACCGCGCCTGCGCCGCCCGCGACATAGGCGTCATTGCGTGCGAAGGAACCAAACACCTCGATCGCGTTCACGACGCGGGGGTCGTTGAAGGGCATCTCGTTGGTCGTCCAAGCGTCATAGACATCGGGGGTCTGCGTGCGCAGCATGATGTCCTCGACCCAGTCTGTGGCGGGCCAGCCTGTGGCCGGACCCGAACCCAGACCGATACACCACGGCGTGCCGCCATCAGCCACGATCTGGTCGCTGAGCGCGATCAGCTCTTCCATCGTGGTGGGGATCTCGTAGCCCGCATCCTCGAAATTCTCGGGCACGAACCAAACCAGCGACTTGAGGTTCACGTTGAAGAAAAAGCCGTAGAATTCATCTTGGCCCGATGCATTGGCATAGGTGCCAAGATCAACCCAAGACGAACCCGCCGCATAATTCTCACCCACCCAAGCCGCCATATCGGGGCCAAGTGGGCTAAGATGTCCGTTGCCCGCGAGAACGGCAGCAAGGCCGGGCTGCGGGAAGATCGCGATATTTGGCGGCGACCCTGCTTCTGCGTCGATCACGATCTGCTGCTCAAACCCGTCCGAACCATTGTAGCTCGCATCCACGCCGGTGGCGGCTTCGAAATAGTTGAGCAAGATGTCGAACCGGTCGGCTTCGGGCGAAAGCCAAGGGCCGGACACGGTCAGGCTTTGACCGGCCAAGCTGGGCGCGGATGCCGCGAAAGCGGCTTAGCTGTCCCAATTGAATGCCCCCTCGCCCTGCGCGAAGGGCATATGCGCATCGGCCAAAGCACCATTGGCCGAAAGCGCGACAACAGCCGCGCTGATCATCAGGAATGTTTCATTTCGTCCTCCCAGGAAACAGCCGACCCAAGGGCCGACATAAACTTGCACCCAAGCGCGGTTGGCACTTCCCAAATCTTCCAAAGCACTTTGGATTGCGCATACATTTTCTCACAGAACTGAGTCTGTCAATCCACCACGCGCAGAATGTTGAATTAACAAGAACTATTTCGCAGTTGCAGAAAAAATCAGCTCTTTTGAATCTTTGACAACCGGCATAGGCCGGGTCTAGCTTGACGCCATTATTCAAATCGCTTTGGAATTTTTCGCGCATGAATCTCAAGGAGCTAGCGGAGTCGCTGAACCTCAGCCCGACGACGGTCAGCCGCGCGCTAAACGGCTATCCGGAAGTGCGCGAAGAGACACGCAACCGCGTCATGGCTGCCGCCAAGGCCGCGAATTACGCCCCCAACAGCCGAGCGCGCCGCCTTGCCACCGGGCGCGCAATGACCATCGGCCATGTGATCCCGCTGACCGGCAAAGCCGAGATGGTCAATCCGATCTTTGCCGATTTCCTGATCGGCGCAGGCGAGGTCTACGCCGCCGAGGGCTATGATCTTTTGCTCTCGATGGTGCCCGAGGCCGAAACCGAGGCGGCGTTTCGCCAATTGGCCGCCAATGGCTCGGTCGATGGGGTGATGGTGCAAGCCCCGCAGGAAAACGACCCAAGGATCGCGCTCTTGGCCGAGCTTGGCCTGCCCTTTTTGGTCCATGGCCGCACGGGCGATGCGCAGGGCTACAACTGGCTTGATATCGCCAATCTGCGCGCTTTTCGCAGGGCCACGGATTTTCTGCTCGATCTTGGCCATCGCCGCATCGCCTTGATCAACGGCCAAGAAACCTTTGATTTCGCGCGCCGCCGCCGCCGTGGCTTTGAAGAGGCGCTGGCCGCCCGCGAGATCGCCGCCCTGCCCCATCTGATGGCCAGCGATGCGATGACCGAAAGCTTTGGTTATCTGACCGCGGCACGCATGCTGGATGGCCCGAACCCGCCCACGGCTTTCTTGGTGTCATCGGTGATCCTAGCAATCGGGGTGCGCCGCGCCGCAGGTGAGCGTGGCTTGCGCATGGGGCGCGATATTTCTGTCATCTGCCATGATGACGAACTCAGCTATCTCAACAATGATGTCGGCGGCCCGGCCTTTACCGCCACGCGCTCCTCGATCCGCGCAGCAGGCCAGCGCTGCGCCGAGATTTTGATCAGCCTGATCCGCAACCCAAACCACCCCCCGATCCAAGAACTTTGGGATGTGGATCTGACCGTCGGCCATTCGACCGGCCCCTGCCCCGGCTGACCGCCCAGACAAAGGACAAACGCGATGCAATTCGCCCGCACGGATTTTCCCGAAGGGTTCCTTTTCGGTGTCGCCACCTCGTCTTACCAGATCGAGGGGCATGACTTTGGCGGTGCGGGGCCCACCCATTGGGACAGCTTTGCCGCCACGCCCGGCAATGTGGTGCGCGCCGAGCATGGCGCGGTTGCTTGCGATCATTACCACCGCTGGGCTGCAGACCTCGACCTGATCGCGGCGATGGGGGCGGATGTGTACCGCTTCTCCACCTCTTGGGCGCGTGTGCTGCCCGAAGGGACAGGCCAGCCCAATGCCGAAGGTCTCGATTTCTATGATCGGCTGGTCGATGGGATGCTGGCGCGCGGCCTGAAACCTGCGGCCACGCTTTACCATTGGGAATTGCCGCAGGCGCTGGCCGATCAGGGCGGCTGGCGCAATGCCGACATGCCCGATTGGTTCGCCGATTACACCCATCTGGTGATGTCGCGCATCGGTGACCGGGTTTGGTCGGCCGCCCCCATCAACGAGCCGTGGTGCGTCAGCTGGCTATCGCATTTCGAAGGGGCGCATGCGCCGGGCCTCCGCGACATCCGCGCGACCGCGCGCGCCATGCATCATGTGCTGCTCAGCCATGGCCGGTCCATCCAAGTCATGCGCGATCTTGGCATGAAGAACCTTGGCGCGGTGTGCAATTTCGAATGGGCCGAACCCGCAAGCGACAGCCCCGAAGATATCGCCGCGGCAAACCGCTATGACGCCATCTACAACCGCTTTTTCCTTGGCGGGCTGTTCAAGGGCGCCTATCCGGCCGAAGTGCTGGCAGGGCTCGGCCCCCATCTGCCCAAAGGCTGGGAGGATGATTTTCCAACCATAATGGCGCCGCTCGACTGGCTGGGCCTGAACTACTACACCCGCAAGCTGATCCGCAACGCCGATCACGCTTGGCCCAGCTATGCCGAGGCCCCCACCCGCCTGCCGCTCACCCAAATGGGATGGGAGATTTACCCAGATGGCCTGCGTGATTTCCTGATCCGGACCGCGCGCGACTATTCCGGCACATTGCCGCTTTTCGTCACGGAAAACGGCATGGCCAATCCCGACCGGGTCGATCAACCCGATACCGCGCGCATTGCCTATCTCGGGTCGCATTTGCAGGCGGTGCAAGCTGCGATCGCCGCCGGTGCGCCGGTGGCGGGCTATTTCGTCTGGTCTTTGATGGACAATTACGAATGGTCACTCGGCTATGAGAAACGCTTTGGGCTGATCCATGTTGATTTCGAGACCTTGGCAAGGACGCCCAAAGCATCCTATCACGCGCTCGCGCAATGGTGGCGCGGCTAAGGGCAAGACAAGCGTGACAAGCGACATGGGCAATCTGACGGATGCGGCTGGGCTCAGCCTTGTGGCCGATATCGGCGGCACGAATACCCGCGTCGCCTTGGCGCGCGGCCCGGTGGTGGATCGCGCCACGGTGATGCGCCATGCCAATGCCGATCACCCCGATCTGGCATCGGTGCTGGCCCAATATCTGGCCCAAAGCGATATCGCCGCCGATCAGATCAGCGGCATCTGCGTGGCCGCAGCCGGGCCCGTGCATGATGGCGTGGCGCAGCTGACCAATCTCGATTGGCAGATCGACCGCGCAACCCTTGGCCGCACGCTTGGCGCGGAAAAAGTCGCCGTGCTCAACGACCTCCAAGCCCAAGGTCATGCCATCGGCCATATCGATGCAGCCGATCTCGACATCATCATCGCCCAACCCGACGCCCCTGCCCATGCCGCCAAGCTGGTGGTTGGGCTTGGCACGGGCTTCAACGCTTGCCCGGTCTTCGATACCAGCGCCGGGCGTTTCGTCCCGCCCTCCGAGGCGGGGCATGTCAGCCTGCCCGCCCTTGGCGGCGCAATGGCCAATCTGACCGGCGCGATGATGAGGGATTTCGGCTTTGCCTCGGTCGAAGAGGTTCTCTCGGGGCGCGGCATCAGCTACCTGCACCGCGTCTTGCACGGCCAGACGGCCGCGCCTGCCGAGATCATGGCCAGCCTTGCCCAGGGTGAAGCCAAGGCAAGCCAAACCGCCGCGGCCTTTGTGCAGATCATGGGCACGGTCGTGGGCGATCTGGCGCTCGCGCACCTGCCCTTTGGCGGGATTTATCTGGTGGGCGGGGTAACGCGCGCCTTTGGCCCCTATCTCGACCGCTTCGGCTTTGCCGATCATCTGCGCGCCAAGGGGCGTTTCGCGGGCTTCATGGACCGGTTCGGCGTCTTCGTCGTGCGCGATGATTACGCGGCCCTGACGGGCTGCGCCTCGCATCTGGCCAAGCTCTAAATCCGGTAAAGCGCGCGATATTTCGCCTCCAAATAACCCAAGAGCGCCGCCTCCTGCACAGGCGCGCCTGTCGCATGCTCCACCGTCGCACGCGGTGTGCGGAGCCCGCCATGCGTCTGCAGATTATCACGCAACCAACCCAAGGCCGGGGCAAGATCACCCTTGGCCAAGTCTTGATCCAAACCGGGCCGCGCATCGCGCAGCGCCGCATGCAGACAGCCCGCATAAACATTGCCAAGACTATAGGTCGGGAAATAGCCAAACAGCCCCACCGGCCAATGCACATCCTGCAACACACCATTGGCGGGGCGATCCACCGCAATCCCGAAATCGGCGGCGAAACGGTCGTTCCAGGCCGCCTCCAGATCACCCAGCGCCAGATCGCCATCGATCAGCGCACGCTCCAGATCGAAGCGCAGCATGATATGCAGGTTGTAATGCACCTCATCGGCCTCGGTGCGGATATATCCCGCCGCCACACGGTTCACAGCACGCGCAAATTCCTCAGGGCTATTCACGGAAAGCGGCCCGAAATGATCGCGCATCCGCCCAAACAGCCAATGGCAAAAAGCAGGCGAGCGGCCAAGCTGGTTTTCATAGATCCGGCTTTGGCTTTCATGCACCCCCATCGAGACGCCTTGGCCCAACACGCTCAGCCCGAAGTCTTGTGCAATGTTCTGCTCATAGCCCGCATGGCCCACCTCGTGGATGGTGGAATAGATGCAGCCCAAGGGCTCGGCCTCGTCGATCCGCGTGGTGATGCGCACATCGTTGAAAGAGCCGGATGAAAACGGATGCACCGCCTCATCGATCCGGCCACGCGCCAGGTCATAGCCAAAGACCTCCGCCACCTCTTGGGCCAGCGCCAATTGCCCCGCCCGCGGGAAATGCCCGGTCAGCACGGGTGCCGGGGACGCATCGCGCAAGGCGGCGCGCAGATCCACCAGCCCGGGCCGCATCCGGTCAAACAGCGCCGCAATCTCGGCCCCGGTGATGCCGGGCTCATACCCATCCAAAAGCGCGTCATAAGCATCACCGCCATCGGCCAAAGCCGCAGCTTCGGCGCGGCGCAGATCGATGACTTGCCCCAGCACAGGCAAAAAACCCGCCAGATCATCCGCCTTGCGCGCTGCGGCCCATTTGCCTTGCGATACAGAGGTGACGCGTGCGATTTCGGCGGCCAAATCCCCCGGCACGCGGCACGCACGGGTGTAGCTATGGGCAATCAGGCGCAGCTGTGCGGCCTCGGCCTCGGTGCCGGGCGTTGCATGCTCCAGCCATTCCCCGACACGCGGATCGGTGCGCCGCGCATGCAACACACCCTCCAGCGCTGCCATTTCTTCACCTCGTTGCAGTGCCGCACCGCGCGGCATCATGGTTTCTTGGTCCCAGCCCAAACGCCCCATCACCTGCCCCAGCGCCTCGGTCTCGCGCTGAAAGGCCAAAAGATCGCCAAGCGCGCTCATGCCTTGGCACCTTTCACGCTTTGGGCCATGGGGTACATGCTCAAGAACCGCGCGCGCAGCACCAATGTCAGCACGGCCACCGCCCCCAGCTGATGCCAGATCGCGATATACCAAGGCGAGGAATGCATCACGGTCACAATCCCCAAGACCATCTGCGCGAAAATCGCGACCAAGACCCAATCAAAGGCCCGTCTGGTCGCCATGCGCGCGCTGCGCCTTGCGACAAACCAGACACCGATGGCCAGCGCCAAGATCACATAGCCCACCATCCGGTGAATGAACTGCACCGTGCCGTCATTCTCGAACAGGTTGCGCCAGAGGGGCTCGATCGCCCACATGCCGGGCGGGAAAAATCCCCCCGCCATCAGGGGCCAATCAATGTAATTGCGCCCCGCGTCGATCCCCGCGACCAGCGCACCGATCAGAATTTGCACGAAACTCAGATGCAACAGCCCCGTCGACATGCCCTTGAGTTTGCGATCACCTTCGCGCCGGGCGGCCATCAGCGCGGCCTCCTCGCGGCCAAGCTTCATGATGAACCATGCGATCAGCCCAAGGATCAGGAAAGCCAGCCCCAGATGCGTGGCCAAGCGGTAGGAGGCGACAGAGATCATGCCCTCCTGCAGGCCCGAATGCACCATCCACCACCCAATGGCACCCTGCAGGCCGCCCAAGCCCCCCAGCAACAGCAAACGCCCCGTCCAACCGGGCGGAATGTTGCGGCTGGCTAAAAGCCTGAAAAACCCCACAGCCCAGACAAGCCCGATCACCCGCCCCAGTTGCCGATGCCCCCATTCCCACCAATAGATCACCTTGAACTCCGCAAGGCTCATGCCGCGGTTCATCAACTGATATTGCGGGATCTGGCGATAGGCGTCGAACTCGGCTTGCCAATCCTGCGCATTCATCGGTGGCACTGCCCCCGACAAGGGTGCCCATTCGGTGATCGACAACCCCGAATCCGTCAACCGCGTCAGCCCACCCACGGCCACCATCGTGACCACGAGCGCAAACAACACCATCAACCAAGCCCGCACCAATCGGCGTGCAAGCCCTGTGTCACGGGTCACGCCACCGGGCGTGGCGGCGGGTTTTTGGGCGCTGTCCACCTCTTGGAAAATGCTGCGCGTCTTTGCCATGAGCCGTCCCCTTCTCTCTTGGCCACAGACCTATCGCGCGACCGCCCCCCCTTCAAGCGACTGCGGCAAGGCGTCCAATCTCTTCTCTGTTTCATAAATATCCCGGGGGAGTCGCGGCCAAGGGCCGCGGCGGGGGCAGCGCCCCCATCGCACACTCAGCCCTGATCGCGCTTCTGCTCGGCCCAGCGAACGATCTGGCGAAACGCCCCATGCAGCGTGCGCACATCGGCCTGCGTCAAGGGCAAACGGCTCCAAATCTGACGCAGGTTGCGTTTCATGCGCGGTGCCTTGTCCTCGGGAAAGAAGAAACCCGCCTCATCGAGCCGCGCCTCCAGATGATCGCCAAGGGCTGTGATCTCGGCCAGATTGGCAAAATCCGTGCCGGCCATATCCAGCACCTCGGGCGGCGTGGTATCAGCCAAGCGGCGCAACTCATAGGCGCACAAGAGCACGCATTGCGCCAAGTTGAGCGAGGGGAAATCCGGGTTCACCGGCACCGAGATCACGGCATTGGCGCGTGCGATATCGTCATTCTCCAACCCTGCACGCTCCGGCCCGAACAAGACCGCCACACGCCCCCCATTGGCCATGATCGCGCGCGCCTGCGCCATCGCATGCTCGGGCGTCAAGATCGGCACGGTGATGCCGCGCGACCGCGCCGTGGTGGCAAAAACATAGGTGCAATCGGCAATGGCACTGGGCACATCATCACAGAGCCCCGCGTGATCCAAAAGCCGCCCCGCCCCCGAGGCCAAGGCCACCGCGCGTTCATTCGGCCAGCCATCACGAGGCGCCACGACGCGCATGCGATCGAGCCCGAAATTCCACATCCCCCGCGCGGCCGCGCCGATATTCTCGCCCATTTGCGGGCGCACAAGAACAAAGACGGGTTGGGCGGACGGCGGTGAATAGGTCATGGAGCCAGCGGTTAACGCGGCAAGGCGCGCGCGGCAAGCGCCCCATTGCCCCAAGGCCCTGCGGGCGTTATCACGCACCCAGCCGCAAGGATGCCCGCACATGTCGCAAACCGAACAGCCGAACCTTTATCTGATCACGCCGCAAAGCTTCGAGATCGCAGCCTTCGCGCCGCGCCTGGCGGCGGTGCTCGACGCCGAGCCTATCGCGTGTCTGCGTCTGGCGCTGGTCAATGATGACGAGGATGAACTGGCGCGCGCCGCCGATGGCTTGCGCGAGATCGCCCATGCGCGCGATGTGCCTTTGGTAATCACGGGCCATGCCGTCTTGGTCGAGCGGTTGGGGCTCGACGGGGTGCATCTGAGCGATGGGGCGCGCAATGTGCGGGCCACGCGCAAGGCGCTTGGGGCCGATGCCATCATCGGGGCCTATTGCGGTGCCTCGCGCCATGACGGGCTAAGCGCTGGTGAAAGCGGGGCCGATTACGTGGCCTTCGGCCCGATGGGCGATCACGCGCTCTTGCCCGGGCCGCGCGCGGAATTCGCACTTTTCGAATGGTGGTCGCAGATGATCGAGCTGCCCGTCGTCGCCGAAGGTGCGCTCGATCGTGACCTGATCGCGGCCATCGCGCCGGTGACCGATTTCTTTGCCATCGGCAACGAGATCTGGCGCGCCGATGATCCGGTTGCCGCGCTGCGCGATCTGATCGCGCCCATCCGCTGAGGCCCAAGATGGCCCGGCGCATCACCCTTGCCCTTCAAGGCGGTGGCGCGCATGGGGCCTTTACCTGGGGTGTGCTCGACCGGCTTTTGGAAACCGACGAGATCGAGATCGCGGGGCTTTCCGGCACATCGGCGGGCGCGCTCAATGGGGCGGCGCTCAAGGCTGGCTTGCTGCGCGGCGGGCGCGAGGCGGCGCGCGAGAATCTTGCTTGGCTTTGGGAACAGATGGGCGCCATCACCGATGCGCGGATGGGCCCTTGGCTGACCTCCATCGCGCCGGGTGCGCTCAGCGATGCCATCGAAAGCTCGCTGCCCTTCGCCTTTGGCGACGGGCTGTCGCGGGTGGTCAGCCCTTACGCCTCGGGGCCGTTCTACACCAACCCGCTTGAGCGTATCGTCACCCGTTTTCACTATGACACCGTCTGCGCCGACCAAGGGCCGGCCTTCGCGGTCTGCGCCACCAATGTGCGCACGGGCAAGATCCGGATCTTTCGCGGCAATGAGATCACGCCTGCGGCACTGATGGCCTCTGCCTGCCTACCAAGCCTGTTTCGCGCCATCGAGATCCCCGACCCCAAGACCGGCCGGTTGGAGGCCTATTGGGATGGCGGCTATACCGGCAACCCGGCGCTGTTTCCGCTTTTCGCGCCTGAATTGCCCGCCGATATCGTCATCGTGAATATCAACCCGCTGATCCGCGACGAGATCCCCACCTCGGCGCGCGCGATCCAGAACCGGATCAATGAGATCAGCTTCAACGCAGCGCTGCTGCGCGAATTGCGCGCCATCGCCTTCGTCCAACGCCTGATTGATGCGGGACAGGTTGAAGATGGCCGGATGAAGCGATTGCGCATCCATATGATCGCCGATGACGCGCTGATGCAGCAATTGTCAGTCGCCACCAAGATCGTGCCGGTGCCCGCCGCGCTGCATCAGCTATTCACCGCCGGCCGTGACGCGGCGGGGCATTTCTTGGACAATCACGGCGACCAGATCGGCGTGCAAGGCAGCGTCGATCTGCGCGCGATGTTCGACTAGCTTGCGCGCTTGCCGCACTTACTGCGTATCGACCAACCCAAGGCTGACGACAGGCGCGCCTTGCACAAGGTCATAGCCAAAGCCGAAGGCCGCGCCGTCGAACAGATATCCGGCAAAGACATCGACACCGATGTCGCCCGAGAACAGGTAATAGGTCACACCTGCCCCCAGCGTGCTTTCATTGGCGCGGTCATTTTCCAACAAACGCGCGGTCAGGCCGAAATTGGGATCTTGCATGGCGCCGAAGGTGAAGGTGCCGCCCAACATCAAGGTGGGATCTGCCAACACGGGGCTTGCGCCGGCCAAAAAAGCGACTGTTGCGGCCAAGGTTACATTTTTCACAGGACTGCTCTCATTATGCTTACCAACAGCACGCATTGTAGCAGCTTCACGACAGGACACAAGAATTTGTGTCCGCAAAGGTCAATCGCATGGGCGCGTTTTGGGCGGCTCAGCCCAGTGATGTGACCCATAGGATCGTCGCATCATCCTCGGAGAGCGAGATCACATTATGCCCCATCGAGGCGTCGTAATAGGCGCTGTCGCCGCGCTTGAGGTCCACGGGCGCATAGAATTCGGTCAAAAGCCGCACCACGCCTGTCAGCACATAGAGGAACTCTTCGCCGTCATGGCGCACCCAGCCGTCGAATTCATCAAAGCTGCGCGCGCGGATACGGGCGCGGTAGGGCAGCATGGATTTGCGCGTCAGCGCGCCTGCCAGCAACTCATGCTCATAGGTGGTGGTGGCATGCGCCTGCCCCTCGCCCGACCGCGTCACGGCCATGCGCCCGTTGACATGCGGATCAGTGGGTGGCGTGAACAGCTGCGGCACCGAGATGCCCAGACCAAGCGCCAGCTTTTTCAGCGCCTCATAGGTCGGCGACATCTGCCCATTCTCGATCTTCGACAGTGTCGAGCGCGCGAGCCCCGCGTGATTTGCCGCCTGCTCCAGCGTCCAGTCGCGCGCGCGGCGCAATTCGCGCACCCGTAGCCCGAGATCAACAGGCTGCGGCGGGGTCTGATCCCCGGTTTCGCGCGCAAGGCGGATCAGGCTTGGTTCTTCGTTCATGGGCAGGGTTTAGCGCGGGTGCGGATAGCTTGCAACGTGGCGATGGCAGGCGTAATTCCGACCCATGCAATCCTGCCCCGCACCTTTCAACTTGGCCGATTACGTCCTGACCGCAGGGCGCGCGACACCCGACAAGATCGCGCTGGCCGTGCTTGGCCCGGCAGGGGCCGAGCGCTGGCGCTATGCAAGGCTGGAGGGGGCTGTGCGCGCCATGGCGGGTGGCTTGCGCGGGCTTGGCCTAGCCCCCGGCGCACGGGTGTTGCTCAGGCTTGGCAATGATGCGCATTTCCCCGTGGCCTTTCTGGGGGCGATCGCCGCAGGGCTGGTGCCCGTGCCCACCGCCCAAGCACTCAGCCCGGCTGAACTTGACGCCATGACGCCACTGATCGCGCCGGATGTGATCCTTGCCGCCCCCGGCGTCACACTGCCCACGGCACCCGGCTGCAGGGTGATCAGCGATCTAGCCGCGCTCATGTCCGGGCCGATGGGTGATTTCGCGATGGGCGATCCCGACAGGCCCGCCTTCATCGTCTTTACGTCCGGCTCATCGGGGCGGCCCAAGCCCGTGGTCCATGCCCATCGCGCGATTTGGGCGCGGCGGATGATGTGGGATGGCTGGTATGGGCTGACGCCCGATGACCGCATTTTGCACGCCGGAGCCTTCAACTGGACCTTTACCCTCGGCACCGGGCTGCTCGATCCATGGGCGATCGGGGCCACGGCCCTTATCCCTGCCCCCGGCACCCCACCCGAGGCGCTGGCGCTGTTGCTCAAGCGCCATGACGCCACGATCTTTGCCGCCGTGCCGGGCGTGTTTCGCAAGCTGTTGAAAGCAGGCGTGACTTTGGATCTGCCCAAGCTGCGCCACGGCCTCAGCGCGGGTGAGAAACTGCCCCAAGGGGTGCGCCAGCAATGGCACGATGCGACGGGCCGCATGATCCACGAAGCCTTGGGCATGTCGGAATGTTCCACCTTCATCTCGGGCAGCCCCACGCGCCCGGCCCCCGCAGACAGCCTTGGCTATCCGCAACCCGGCCGCCGTATCGCGGTGCTGGATGCGGCGGGCACGCCCCTACCCAAGGGCGAGACGGGCATCTTGGCCATCCACCGCGATGATCCGGGGCTGATGCTGGGCTATCTGGGGCCGGATGGCGCGCCCGCCCTGCCCCTGCTGGGGGAATGGTTCGCGACAGGCGATCTGGTGCGCGAGATGCCCGATGGGGCGCTGAGCTATCACGGGCGGCGCGATGATATCTTGACCACAGGCGGCTACCGCATCGCCCCGCTGGAGATCGAGGCCGCCTTTCACGACGCCGCAGGGCTTGTCGATTGCGCCGCCACCGCGCTGCCCGTCAAGGCCGATACCGAGGTGCTGGTGTTGGCCTATTGCGGCACCGCGACGCCCGAGGCCTTGGCGGCACTGGCCGCCGCGCGCCTTGCCCGCTACAAGCAACCACGGCTTTATGTGCCGCTGGCCGCGCTGCCACGCTCGGCCAATGGCAAACTCGACCGAAAAGCGCTTGTTGCACTGCTCAAGGACAGATCATGATCAAACTCGACATCCTCAGCGATCCCATCTGCCCTTGGTGCTATATCGGCTGGTCGAATCTGACCCGCGCGATGGCGGCGCGGCCTGATCACCCCTTTTTGATCGAATGGCACCCTTTCCAACTCAACCCCGATATGCCCGCAGGCGGCATGGATCGGCGCCACTACCTGACCGAGAAGTTCGGCGGCACCGATGGCGCGCTGCGTGCCTATCGCCCTGTTGTCGAACATGGGGAAGCGGCGGGGATCACGCTGAACCTTGACCAGATTGCGCGCACACCCAACACGCTTGACGCCCATCGCCTGATCCATTGGGCAGGGCTTGAGGGGCGTCAAACCCCTGTTGTTGCGGCACTTTTCAAGGCCTATTTCACCGATGGGCGCGATATCGGCGATCATACCGTGCTGACCCAGATCGCGGTCGATGCGGGCATGGGACAGGATCTGGTCGCCACGCTTTTGGCCGGTGATGCGGATGCAGATGACATCATGGCGCGCGACGCCCATACCCGTTCGCGCGGTGTCAGTGGCGTGCCAAGCTTCGTGATCGCAAGCCAACATGTGCTTTCAGGGGCGCAACCCACCGACACATGGATCGCCATCATCGACGAGATCGCGGAACAAATCCGGGATCAGCCGCAATGACAGACCCGCGCGCATCTTTGCCACCATCCGCCGACAGCCATCGCACATCCGGGCTTGGTCGTTGAGCGGCGCGCGCCCCGTGGCGGCGGTCTCGCGGTGGGAATTCATCGCCATGATGGGGATGATGTTTGCCACCATCGCCTTTTCCATCGACGCGATGCTGCCCGCCCTGCCCGAGATCGCGCAAGAGCTGACGCCAAGCGACCCCAACCGCGCGCAGCTGATCTTGACCAGCTTCCTGTTCGGCATGGGGGTCGGCACACTTTTCGCAGGTCCGCTGTCGGATGCGCTGGGGCGCAAGGCGGTCATCATGATCGGGGCTGCGTGAAACGCTGGTCCACCGCCAGATGCAGCTGTCGATCCTTGTGCAATCATGCGTCTTTGCGGGGCTTTTCGGCTCACTTTCCTCGATCCAGCAGATTTTCGACGAGACATTCGGGCGTGCCGCAAGCTTTCCCCTGTGGTTCGGGCTGATCGCGCTGGCCTCGGCGCCGGCGGGGCCGATCAACGGGCTTTTGGTGATGCGCCTGGGCATGCGGCCCTTGATCAGGATCACGCTGATCCTGCAGGCTGTGCTTGCCTTGGTGTTCGCCTTGCTCTTTGCAAGCGGCGCTTTGGGCGGAGCGGCCTTTGGCGTCTACCTGTTTTGGAACGTCACGCTGTTTGTCACGGCGGCCTTTACCATCGGCAATCTCAATGCGCTGGCACTCGAGCCTTTGGGCCATATCGCGGGAATGGCCGCATCGGTGATGGGCGCGATTGCGACGGTGATCGGCGCGCTGGCGGGCGCGGCCGTGGGTGCGCTGTTCAACGGCACACCCGTGCCGCTGTTATGCGCGATGGCAGTTCTGATGACCATTGGGGCCGTGATCATGCTACGCATGCCACGCGAGCGCGCCGCACAAGCCTGAGGCCTGCGCGCTAGGCCTTGGCCTTTTCGGCGAGATCGCGGGCAATGCCAAAGGCACCCTTGATCTTGTCCGCCTCGCTGGACCATGCGCGCATCAGCACGATCTTGTTGTCCTTGATCCGCGCGGCCCCCTGCTGATCTTGCACAAAGGCCACCAGCCCCGCGGGATTGGGGAATTTGTCGTTGTGGAACTGGATCGTGACACCCTTTGGCCCGGCGTCGAGCTTGGCGATATGGGCGCGTTTGCACATCGCCTTGATCCGCACGACCAGCAAAAGCGTGTTCACCTCGCGGGGCAGCGTGCCGAAGCGGTCGATCAATTCGGCAGCGAAACCTTCCAGATCGACCTTGGTCTCAAGCTGGCTGAGGCGGCGATAAAGCCCAAGGCGCACGTCGAGATCGGGGACATAGGCCTCGGGGATCAAGACAGGCACGCCCAGATTGATCGTGGGCGACCATTGCCCATCGGCCACAATCGGTTCAGCCGCGCCGGAGCGGATCGCGGCAATCGCCTCTTCCAGCATGGATTGATAGAGCTCGAACCCAACCTCGCGCACATGGCCGGATTGCTCTTCGCCCACGATATTGCCCGCACCGCGAATATCGAGATCTTGGCTTGCAATGGTAAAGCCCGCCCCAAGGCTGTCGAGGCTGCCCAACACCCGCAGGCGTTTCTCGGCGGCGGGTGTCAGCTTCATCCGGGGCTTGGTGGTCAGGTAAGCATAGGCGCGGGTCTTGGCGCGCCCCACCCTGCCCCTGATTTGGTAAAGCTGGGCCAGCCCGAACATATCGGCGCGGTGGATGATCATGGTGTTGGCGGTCGGAATATCGATGCCCGATTCCACGATGGTCGTGGCCAAAAGCACATCATATTTGCCGTCGTAAAAGGCGTTCATCCGTTCATCAAGCTCGCCTGCCGCCATCTGGCCATGGGCGACGACAACGCTGACCTCGGGCACCTGATCGCGCAAGAAGGCCTCGATCTCGGGCAGGTCTTCGATCCGGGGAACGACAAAGAAGGATTGGCCGCCGCGATAATGCTCGCGCAGCAGCGCCTCGCGCAGCGTGACCGCGTCGAACTCGGACACATAGGTGCGGATCGCAAGCCGGTCGACCGGCGGTGTGCCGATCATCGACAGATCGCGCACACCCGTGAGCGACATCTGCAAGGTGCGCGGAATGGGCGTGGCCGATAGCGTCAGCACATGCACATCCGAGCGCATCTCTTTCAGCCGCTCCTTGTGGTTCACACCAAAGCGCTGTTCCTCATCCACGATCAACAGGCCCAGATTCTTGAAGGTCACACCCTTGGCCAAAAGCGCATGGGTGCCGATCACGATATCGACCGAGCCATCGGCCATGCCGCGCTTGGTCTCAGCGGCCTCTTTCTGGCCGACAAAGCGCGACAATTGCCGCACATTGACGGGAAAACCCCGGAAACGATCGGTGAAGGTCTTAGCGTGTTGGCGCGCCAAAAGCGTGGTAGGCGCGATCACGGCCACCTGTTGGCTTTGCGCGGCAGCGACAAAGGCCGCGCGCATCGCCACTTCGGTCTTGCCGAAACCCACATCGCCCACGACGAGACGATCCATCGGGCGGCCCGCCTCCAGATCGGTCAGCACATCGGCGATGGCGGCCAATTGATCATCGGTTTCCTCATAGGGAAAACGGGCGCAGAATGCCTCCCACATGTCGGCGGGAGGAATGAGGATCGGCGCGCGACGCAATTCACGCTCGGCGGCGATGCGGATCAGCTTATCGGCGATCTGGCGCAGCCGCTCTTTCAGCTTGGCCTTCTTGGCCTGCCATGCGCCACCGCCCAGCCGGTCCAAAAGCCCATCATCCTGCCCATAACGCGACAGCAGTTCGATATTCTCGACCGGCAAGAACAACCTGTCGCCGCCTGCATATTCCAGCAAAAGGCATTCATGCGGCGCGCCCATCGCGGTGACGGTCTCAAGCCCCTTGTAGCGGCCCACACCGTGATCGACATGCACCACCAGATCGCCGGGGCTGAGCGATTGCGCCTCGGTCAGGTAGTTGTCGGCGCGCTTGATCTTGCGCTTGGGCCGGATCAAGCGATCGCCCAGCACATCTTGCTCGGAGATCACGGTCAGCCCGTCGCCGGTAAATCCCTCGTCCAGCGGCCAAACCGCAAGGCTGAGGCTGCCTTTGGGGCCGATGGCGCGGGCATCATCGACCAGCTTGGTATCGGCGAGCCCTTGATCCTCCAGCAAGCCCTGCAAACGCTCGCGCGCGCCCTCGGACCAAGAGGCGATGACAACGGCACTCTCTTCACGCTTTGCCTTAATATGATCCGCCAAGGCACCAAAAAGGCTGAGTGATTCGCTTTGACGCTCTGGCGCGAAATTGCGCCCTATGCGCCCACCTGCATCAATCACGCGCGGCCCCGGTGCGGCCGGGATCGGTGCGAATTGCAGCACGCGATGGGCGGCCACCGCGCCCACCCAAGCCGCATCATCAAGATAAAGCAGCTCGGGCGGCACTGGCTTATAGACCGTATCAAGCCGCCCCTTCTGGGTTAGCGCGGTTTTGCGCGTATCATATTGATCGGCAATGGAATCCCAGCGCGCCAAACGCTGCGCTGTGGTCTGATCATCCAATGTGATCCGCGCATCGGGCAGGTAATCGAACAGCGTCTCCAGCCGTTCATGGAAAAACGGCAGCCAATGCTCGACCCCTTGATGTTTGCGCCCTGCGCTGACCGCCTCATATAGCGGGTCATCAGTGCCTGCCGCACCGAACTCGATCCGGTAATTTTGCCGAAACCGCGTGATCGCGGCCTCGTCAAGGATCACTTCGGACACAGGCGCAAGTTCGACCCGGTCAAGCTTTTCGGTGGTGCGCTGCGTCGCAGGATCGAAGCGGCGCGCGCCATCAAGCAGATCACCGAACAAATCCAGCCGCACCGGTCCGCTGGCCCCCGGCGGCCAAACATCGATAATGCCCCCGCGCAGCGCGTAATCACCCGGCTCGCTGACCGTGGGGGTCTGCACAAAGCCCATACGCACCAAGAATTGCTTGAGGCTCGCATCATCGATCCGCGCGCCGACCACGGCCGAGAAGGCCGCCGATTGCAGCACTGCGCGCGCAGGCACACGCTGGGTTGCGGCATTGAGCGTGGTCAAAACGATGAAACGCCCCGTCAACCCGCCCGCCAAAGCCGCAAGCGTGGCCATGCGCGCGGCCGAAATCTCGGCATTGGGCGAGACCCGATCAAAAGGCAGGCAATCCCAACCCGGAAACGACAAGACCACGGCGGATGGGTCGAAAAAGGCCAAAGCACGGGCCATTGCGGCCATGCGCTTGTCATCGCGCGCGACATGCAGCACGGGTGCCGCAGCCCCCTTGGCCAATTCCTTGAGCACCAGGGCGGCGTCGAAACCCTCGGGCGCACCAGAGGCGAGAATATGATCGGATGTGTCGGCCATGGCCGCGTGACCTACGCCGCGGGGGGGCGGTGTCAAGCGCTAGTGCAGCGGGCTGACCGTGACATTGGTGTACATGCCCCAAAAGGCGGTGATGAAAATCGAGATCACGCCCATCAGCTGCACGATCATCCGGTGATTGCGCAATCGCAGATAAAGCTGATCGATCTCGGCGTTCTGCACCTGATGCGCCGTCACAAAGCTTAACCCTGTGACCGCCAAAAGCGGCAACAGCAGCAAGACGATGGCTTGGGCAAATTCGACCCCATAGGCCCATCCCAGCACCATCAGCGCGCTGAGCGCAAAGCCCGAGGCCGCCACAAGCAGCGTGCCCGAGAGTGCGGCGAATTCCAAAATGCGCCTTGCGTTGACCTCGACCAGAAGCAAAAGATCACGCTGGCTTTCGACATGCCCACGCCGCGCGCGTTGGACGATGTGATAGGGAATACCCAACACCCAATGCGACAGCGATGACCACATCACGGCCAAAACGATCCAATACCAAAGATTCGAAAATGACCGCAGGTCGATCACTTCGGTGACAAGATCGAGAAAATCCAAAACTGCGCCGCCCGAATGCCGATACCGTTGCTCTGCCTTGTCTATACCGGCCCTGCGGGCGGTTTCCAGCCCCGGGTTGCATTCATGCGCATCATCGCACAACCCTTGCCCTTGTCGTCAGCTCGTGGCACCGCTTGAAGTTGAAAAGCCCGAAAGAAAGGCACCCGCCATGCCCCAAGCCGCATTTCCCGCGATCCGCCACCGGCGCCTGCGCGCCTCGCGCGCCCTGCGCAATCTGGTGCGTGAGCATGAATTGAGCGTCAATGACCTGATCTGGCCGATTTTCGTGCGTGACGGCACGGGCATCGAAGAGCCGATCTCCTCCATGCCCGGCGTCTATCGCCGCTCGGTCGACAAGATCGTGGAGGCCGCGCGCGAGGCTGCATCCTTGGGCATTCCGGCGATCTGTCTGTTTCCCTATACCGACGCCTCGCTCAAGACCGAGACCTGCGAAGAAGCGTGGAACCCCGATAATCTATCGAACCGCGCGATCCGCGCGATCCGCGATGCGGGGTTGGATATCGCGATCATGACCGATGTGGCGCTCGACCCATACAACAGCAACGGCCATGACGGCATCGTGCGCGACGGGGTGATCGTCAATGACGACACCGTCGAAGCACTGGTGAAAATGGCCTTGGCCCAAGCCGCGGCGGGTGCCGACATCATCGGGCCGTCGGATATGATGGATGGGCGCATCGGCGCGATCCGGACCGCGCTGGAGGCCGAAGGGCATCAGAATGTCACCATCATGTCCTATGCCGCCAAATTCGCCAGCGCCTATTATGGCCCCTTCCGCGATGCGGTCGGCGCTTCGGGCGCTCTCAAGGGCGACAAGCTGACCTACCAGATCGACCCCGCCAACCGCCGCGCGGCACTCGCTTGCGTCGAGCGCGACCTGATGGAGGGGGCCGATATGGTCATGGTCAAGCCCGGGCTTCCCTATCTCGACATGGTGCGCGAGGTGAAGGACCGCTTCGGCGCGCCAACCTATGCCTATCAGGTCTCGGGCGAATACGCGATGATCGCAGCCGCCGCCGCCAATGGCTGGGTCGATGGTGACAAGGTCATGGTCGAAAGCATGATGAGTTTCCGGCGCGCAGGCTGCGATGGTGTCTTGACCTATTTCGCACCGCGGCTGGCCCAAATCCTCAACGGGTAGCGGCGCATCGGCGGGTGAACGCCAATGATTGTGTTTTGCCCGTGACAGCGCGGCGCGAAACGCTTAGGATGCAAGCCAAGACGCGGGCAGCAAGACCCGCCCCCGAGGCTATTGGCAAGAGGCATCAGATGCGCACCATCACCCGTCGTCATTTCGTGATCACCGCAGCCGCTGTTCCGCTCGTGTCGGCATGTGCAAACGGCGTGAACTCCAGCGGCGGGCAACGTATCGACGCGCGCGTCGACAGCGCCTTGGAATTCATGAACCGTGAAGTGCCCGGCGCGCAGGAGTTGAGCAACAACGCCGCCGGCGTGCTTGTCATGCCGCTGATCACCGAGGCGGGTTTCGGGTTTGGCGGCTCGTATGGGCGCGGCGCATTGCGGATCAATGGCGTGACGGTCGATTACTATTCGGCCACCGCCGGCACCTTTGGCCTTCAGATCGGCGCACAACAATATGCCCATGCATTGTTCTTCATGACCGACACGGCATTGCAGGACTTCCGCAATTCCAACGGCTGGGCGGCTGGCGGCGATGTGCGCTATGCCCTCAATGATCGTGGCGGGATGCTGGGTGTTGATACAAACACGCTGACCGATCCGGTCATCGCCCTGATCTTCGGACAGGCCGGGCTGATCGTGGGTGCGACGCTCGACGGAACGCGCTACGCGCGCATCCTGCCTTAAACAACACCGATAGCACCCGTTTGCATTTGCCCGCGCTTGGGGTAGCAGGCGTTATCTGACTTACGCCGAGGGACCATGGTCTTCCTGCTGCGCTGGCTTGTACGTTTAGGGTCTATCGCCGTCGCCCTGACGGTGATCATTGTGCTGTCCGCTTGGTGGATCGGGTCACGCTCGATCCCCGATTATGACTCGGCGTGGTCGGTGCCGGGCATTTCCGCCCCGGTCGAGATCGTACGCGACACGGCCGCCGTTCCCCATATCTTCGGCCAAAGCGATGCGGATGTGTTCTACGGTCTCGGCGTGGCACATGCGCAAGACAGGCTGTGGCAGATGTTGATGATGCGCCGCACTGCACAGGGGCGCTTGTCCGAGATCTTTGGCCCGGCCACCTTGCAGATCGACGATCTGCTGCGCCGCCTTGATGTCTATCAATTGGCCAGCGCTTCTGTCGCGGCGTTGGATGCCGACACCACAATGGCGCTCGAGGCTTACGCCGCAGGCGTCAATGCTTGGCTGGGCCTTGTGGGTCAGGAGGCGCTGGGGCGCGGCGCGCCCGAACTCTTCCTATTCACCCCCGACATCACGCCGTGGCGACCCGCCGATAGCGTCGCGGTAACATTCCTGATGGCACTGCAACTGACGGGCCACCATGATGAAGAGGTGTTGCGCGCACGCCTGTCGCTGGCACTGGATGATCCGCGCGGTCTGGCCGATCTGATGCCTGATGCCCCGGGTGCAGGCGTGGCCGAATTGGCCAGCTATCAAGATCTCTTCGACACGGCCCTGCCCCGGTTTGCGCATGCCACATCCACCCCGCGCCACCCGCTGCATCCCAATGTGCTGGGTCGGGGATTGGCCGGTGCCTCCAATGCCTTTGCCGCGACACCGGCGCGCGCGGCCGCATCCGGGGCGCTTTTGGCCAATGATCCACATCTTGGCCTGACGGCGCCGGGCATCTGGTATCTTGCGCGGCTCGAGCTTTCGACCGGCGGCGTGATCGGGGCCACCATCCCCGGCATGCCGGTGATCTTGGCGGGCCGCTCGGAACGGCTGGCATGGGGGATCACCTCGGCCTACCTCGATGATATCGACCTTTATGTCGAAGCCGTGAACCCCGAGGATACGGGCCAATATCGCACCCCCGAAGGCTGGGCCACCTTTCGCACCGACCGGCGCGTGATCGAGGTTTCGGGCGAAGCAGATGTGACCATCACGCGGCGCTGGACCGAGAATGGCCCGGTCCTGCCCGGTCAGCATTTCGATTTGGCCACCATCACCCCGCCCGGACATGTGATGAGCATGGCATGGACCGCGCTGAGCGATCGCAACACTTCGATCCAGACGGGGATGCGGCTGATGCGGGCGCAAACCATCGAAGATGGGATTGCCGCAGGCGAGGATTTCGTGGCCCCCGCCCAAAACCTGATGCTGGCCGCCGCGGATGGGCGCATCGCGATGCAGGTGATCGGGCGCATGCCTTGGCGGATGAACGACCATGAAACCCAAGCGCGCATGCCCGCCCCCGGCTGGGTGGCCGCGAACCGCTGGCAGGGGATGACGCTCTATTTCGCCAATCCGCGCTTCATCGACCCCGAAAGCGGGATGCTGGGCAATACCAACAATCGCACGGTTGATCGTGCCTTCCCGCTGCATGTCACCCATGATTGGGGCGATACACAGCGCATCACGCGGCTGTCGCGCTTGATGGAGGCGCGCGATGTGCATACCCGCGATAGTTTCATCGAGGCGCAGCTCGACACCGTTTCGGCGGCCGCGCGCAATATCCTGCCCTTGGTCGCCCGCGATCTGTGGTTCACGGGTGAAGCGGCCCCTGCCGGCACGCCCGAACGCCGCCGCCAGCGCGCGTTGGCACTACTGGCCGATTGGAACGGCGAGATGAACGAGCATCTGCCCGAACCTTTGATCTATGCCGCATGGATGCGCGAATTGCAGCAACGGCTGATCCGCGACGATCTCGGCCCGCTGGCCGATGAATTCCAAAGCTATGAGCCGCTGTTTGTCGAGCGTGTCTACCGCGATATCGACGGGGCCGCGCGCTGGTGTGACATCAGCAATTCGACGGCGGTCGAAAGCTGCACCGATATCGCGCAGCTGGCGCTCGACGATGCGCTGCAATGGCTGGAAGAGCGCTACGGCGCCGAGTTGGAAAGCTGGCGCTGGGGGGCGGCACATGAGGCACGCCATGATCATTCGGTACTGGGACAGACACGGCTGTTCTCATGGATCGTGAATATCCGCCAACCCACCAGCGGCGGCGATTTCACCCTCAACCGCGCGGCCACCCCCGGCACGCTGCCCGATCCCTTTCTCAATATCCACGCCGCAGGCTATCGCGGTGTTTACGATTTCGCCGACCCCGATAGCTCGGTCTTCGTGATCGCCACGGGGCAATCGGGCAATCCCTTGTCGCGCCATTACGATGATCTGGGCGAGTTGTGGCGGCGCGGTGAGTATATCCCCATGTCGCTCGATCCCGAACTGGCACGGGCGGGCAATATCGGGATCACCCGGCTCGCACCCCGCTAGGCGCCACACACAGGCTTTTGCATCGCCGCGCCCTGCGCTATGAGGCCATAGACCCGCCAAGCCCGAGGCCCAAGCCATGCCCCTGATCTATGACAGCCCTGCCGCATGGGCAGATGCCCCCGAGAAACGGCTCGCCGTCTTTGGCATGTCAGGGCTTGGCAAGACGCGGCTTGCTTCCATCCTGCGCTCACAGGGCCAATGGTATCACTACTCGATCGATTACCGCATCGGCACGGCCTATATGGGCGAGCACATCGCCGACAATCTCAAGCGCCAAGCAATGCAGGTGCCGTTTCTGGCAGAATTGCTACGCTCGGACAGTATCTATATCGGCTCCAACATCAGCTTCGGCAATCTGGCCCCGCTGTCCACCTTTTTGGGCAAACCCGGCGATCCGGCGTTGGGGGGCTTGCCCTTTGACGAATACATGCGCCGCCAAGCGCTGCACCGCCGCGCCGAGATCAACGCGCTTTTGGATACGCCCAGCTTCGTGGCTCGCGCGCGCGATCTTTATAGCTACCCCCATTTCATCGCCGATACCGGCGGCTCCATCTGCGAGGTGGTCGACCCCGAAGATCCCGCCGATGAGGTCTTGGCGACCTTGTCGGGGCAATGCTTGATGGTCTGGATCGAAGGCCCCGAGAGCCATACGGCAGAATTGATCCGCCGCTTCGACCGCGACCCAAAACCCATGTATTACAAGCCCGAATTTCTTTTGCCGCTTTGGCAAAGCTGGCTGGACGAACAAGGGCTGACAGCGGAAACGGCCGATCCCAATGCCTTTATCCGCTATGCCTATGCGCATGCGATGGCCCACCGCGCGCCGCTTTATGCCGCGATGGCGCGCAATTGGGGGGTGACGGTCACCGCCGCCGAGGTCGAGGGCGTGCGCGACGCGCAAGACGCCACCGCCCTTGTCGCCACAGCCCTTGGCCGCGCAACCACGCGCCCCTAGTTCCGCTTTCCCAGTCAAGGACGGTCACAATGCCCATCAAGCTCCCCTCGACCCTGCCCGCCTATGCCGTGCTCAAGCGCGAGGGCGTAATGGTGATGGGGGCCGATGCGGCCGATAAGCAAGATATCCGGCCCCTGCGGGTGGGTTTGCTCAACCTGATGCCGAAAAAGATCCAGACCGAGACGCAGTTTGCCCGGCTGATCGGGGCCACACCCTTGCAGGTCGAGTTGTCGCTGATCCGCATGACCGATCACGCGACCCGCAACACCGCCGCCGAACATATGGAAGAATTCTATCGCCCCTTTGCCGAGGTTGTCGCCACCGGCGAGAAATTCGACGGGCTGATCATCACCGGCGCGCCCATCGAACATCTGGATTTTGCCGATGTGACCTATTGGGACGAGTTGCAGCAGGTCTTTGACTGGACCCAAAGCCATGTCCATTCCACCTTTGGCGTCTGCTGGGGCGGGATGGCGATGATCAACTATTTCCATGGGGTCGAGAAACATATGCTCGACGCCAAGGCCTTCGGCTGTTTCCGCCATCAGGTGTTGCAACCCGCCTCGCCTTACCTGCGCGGGTTCTCGGATGACTTCATCATCCCCGTCAGCCGTTGGACCGAAATGCGCCAGCCCGAGATCGACGCCGTGCCGGGGTTGGTCACGCTTTTGGGCTCGGACGATGTCGGCCCCTGTCTGGTCGAGGATCGCACCCATCGCGCGCTCTATATCTTCAACCATTTCGAATATGACAGCGACACGCTGAAACAAGAATATGACCGCGACGTGGCGCAAGGCACGCCGATCAATGTGCCGATGAATTACTACCCAGAGAACGATCCAAGCCGCGCACCCCAGAACCGCTGGCGCAGCCATGCGCATCTTCTCTACAGCAATTGGGTCTCGGAGATGTATCTGACCACGCCTTTCGACATGGCCGAGATCGGACAACGCTCGACCGATTGGCGGGAATGAACGCGGGCGCGCTCATCGCCTTGCTGCTTGCCGCGACACTGATCGGGCTTTGGGGGCTGACGCTGTGGCGCGCGGCCCGCAACGAGGCGCGCGCGCGCCAAAGCCACCCGCCGCTGGGCCGCTTCGTGCATATCGGGGGCAAAAAGCTTCGCCTGCTGCAACAGGGGCAAGGCCCCGATATCGTGCTAATCCATGGCGCAAGCGGCAATATGCGCGACTTTACCCATGATCTGATGGGCCGGCTGGTGACCAGCTACCGCGTCACCGTGCTGGACCGGCCGGGCCTTGGCTATTCGCAACGGCTTGACCGCGACGGGGCCACCATTTTCGAGCAGGCCGACCATCTGGCCGCCGCGATGGCCGATCTTGGGCTGCGCCGACCCTTGGTCTTGGGCCATTCCTATGGCGGGGCGGTGGCGCTTGCATGGGCTGCACGCCATCCGGGCAAGGTGGCGGGTCTGGTCTTGCTGGCCGCGGCGTCGCACCCGTGGAACACGCCCCTGTCGCGCTATTACAAGGTCCTGTCCCACCCTGTCGGTCAAAGGCTTGCAGGACCCATCCTGACGGCATGGGTGCCGACACGGGTGGTCACCGACACGATCGCCCAGATCTTTGACCCCCAACCCATCCCGCCGGGCTATGCCACATATATCGGGGCGGGGCTGACACTTCAGCGCGGGGCATTGCGCGAGAACGCGCTACAGCGCGCCGGCATCTTGGCCGAGATCAACCAGCTTGTGCCGCTTTACCCCGGCCTCGATGTACCGATCGAGATCTTGCATGGCGATCACGACACGACCGTGGGGCTTGCGATCCATGCCATCCCGCTGTCGCAACAGGTGGCGGGGGCCGCACTCCACATCATGGAAGGGGTCGGCCATGCGCCCCATCACGCCGATCCGGGCGCAGTGCTGGCCGCCATCGACCGCGCGGCCCGGCGCGCCGCATTGCGCTAGGCCCGGCTTCCCCCTAATGTCAAAGCCTGTAACATCCCTTGGGGAGATGGTGAGCGCGTATGTCCAAACCTTTCAACGGCGCCATTTCGGCGTTTTTCGAGACCGAGGCCCCTGCCGATATCCGGCAGGCGATCATGGCTGCGGATAAAGATGAGATCATCAATCCGACCTATCCCTACCCTGTGCGCATGGACCGCGGCGATTACGAAGATCAGCTTGCAGCATTGCAGATCGAACTGGTCAAATTCCATGCTTGGGTGCGAGACACGGGCAAGCGCATCGCCGTGGTTTTCGAGGGGCGCGACGCGGCGGGCAAGGGTGGCTGCATCGCGCGGGTGCGCCAAAACCTCAACCCGCGCGTGGCGGGTATCGTGGCGCTGTCCAAACCAACCGAGCGCGAGGCCGCGCAATGGTATTTCCAACGCTACATCGCCCATTTGCCCGCCAAGGGCGAGATCCGGCTGTTTGACCGAAGCTGGTATAATCGCGGTGTGGTCGAGCATGTCTTTGGCTTCTGCACGCCCACCGAGCGCGCGACATTCTTTCAGCAATTGCCCGATTTCGAGCGCATGATCGTGGATGACGGCATCGTGCTGACCAAGATCTGGCTCAATGTGGGCCGCGCCGAACAGCTCCGGCGTTTCTTGCAACGCGAGGGCGATCTGCTGAAGCAATGGAAGCTGAGTGCCATTGATGTCGATGGGCTGAAGCTTTGGCACAAATACTCCGCCGCCATCGCCGAGACCTTGCAGCGTGGCCATAGCGCGCATGCCCCTTGGACGGTGATCCGCTCGGATGACAAGCGCAGGGCGCGGTTGGCGGTGATCCGTGCGATCCTTGCCGATATGGATTATGACGGCAAAGATCGCGACGTTGTCGGCAGGCCCGATCCCGCCATCTGCGGCGGCCCCGAGATCTGGACCGACACCGCCACCGCAGAGGTGGCCTGAGGGTAAATGAGCAAACGCGGCTATCATCACGGCAATCTCAGGCAAGCATTGGTCGATGCGGCCCTCCATCTGATCGAAGAGATGGGGCCGACGGGCTTTACGCTGTCCGAGGCCGCCAAGGCCGCGGGCGTCACACCCGCCGCCGTCTATCGCCATTTCGATGGCCGCGAGCAGCTGATCGCGGAATGCGCGTTACAGGGCCATGAGATCTTTGCCGATCTGATGGAACATGCCTTTGCCGATGGCCAACCCTCGGCCCTCGCGGCGTTCGAGGCGACGGGGCGGGCCTATCTGGCTTTTGCGCGCAAATACCCCGGCCATTACATGGCGATGTTCGAAAGCGGCACATCGGTCAACGCCACGGCGGAACTGGCCGCCGCAGCGGCCAAATCGCGGGGCGTGTTGGAACGCGCGGCATTGGCCCTTTCCCAGCATATTCCGGTTGAAAAGCGCCCACCGCCCGCGATGTTCTCGGCCCATATCTGGGCGATGAGCCACGGGGTGGTCGAGTTGTTCGCGCGCGGGCGGCCGGGGGCCGTGGCCCCCTTCTCGCCCGAGGATTTGCTGGAATCGGGGATCGGTATCTATCTGCGCGGGCTTGGATTGATCGCGCCCGACACCTAACGCCCGCGAAACAGCCCCCCCAAGATCCCCCTGACCACGGCTTGGCCCGATTTCGTGCCCAATTGCCGTGCAAAGCTTTTGGCGAAAGCCGCGCCGACACTGTCGGAGCGCGCGCTGCTTTTGCGGCGCGTCTTGGCCGGGGCGTCACCGGCGGAATAGCGCCGCGCGGCTGTGAATTCGCGCGCCTCATCTTCCGCGCGGGCTGCGGCCGCTTCGGCTTTTTCGGCCTCATGCGCCGCCGCAGCCGCGCGGGCTTGCAGGATCTCAAAGGCGCTTTCGCGGTCGATAAGCCGGTCATATTTCCCCGCCAAGGGCGAGGCCGCGATCACAGCCGCGCGCGCACCATCCGAGATCGCCCCCAGATGCGAGGATGGGGGCCGGATCAGCGTGCGTTCGGCCATGCCCGGTGCGCCCTTGCGCTCCAGCATGGAGGTGACCGCCTCGCCTGTGCCGACCTCACGGATCGCATCCTCGATATCGAAGCGGGGATTGTCGCGGTAATTCTGTGCCGCTTGGCGTAAATCCTGCCGGTCTTTGCCGGTGAAAGCGCGCAGCGCATGCTGCACGCGATTGCCAAGCTGGCCCAAGATATCTTCGGGCACATCGGCGGGGTTTTGCGTCACGAAATAAACACCCACCCCCTTGGACCGGATCAGGCGCGCCACCTGTTCGACCTTGTCGACCAAGGCCTTGGGTGCATCATCGAACAAAAGATGCGCCTCGTCGAAGAAGAACACCAGCTTGGGCTTGTCCGGATCACCCACCTCGGGAAGGGTCTCGAACAGCTCGGACAAAAGCCACAAGAGGAAGGTCGCATATAGGCGCGGGCTTTGCATCAGCTGGTCGGCGGCCAGAATATTGACCCGCCCCGCCCCGCTTGGATCGGTCAGGAAAAGGTCATCGAGCGACAGCGCGGGTTCCCCGAAAAGCCGATCACCACCCTGCCCCTCGAGCACCAGAAGGCGGCGCTGGATCGCCCCGATCGAGGCGGGCGCCACATTGCCATAGCGCAAGGATAGCGCATCGCCCGCCTCGCCCACGAAGGTGAGCATCGCCTGCAGATCCTTGAGATCAAGAAGCGCCATCCCCTCTTCATCGGCCACGCGGAAGGCGATGTTCAGCACCCCCTCCTGCGCCTCGGTCAACTCCAGCAGGCGGGCCAGCATCAAAGGCCCCATCTCGGATACAGTGGTGCGGATCGGATGGCCTTTTTGACCGTAAAGATCCCAAAATGTGACTGGATAGGCCCGATAGGCGTAATCGGCGAAACCGATGCGCGCGGCGCGTTCGGTAAAGGGGATATGCAGCTTGGCGCTTTCGCTGCCTGCCTGCGACAACCCCGCCAGATCACCTTTCACATCCGACAAAAAGACTGGCACACCGGCGGCCGAAAAGCTTTCGGCCAAGATCTGGAGCGTCACCGTCTTGCCGGTGCCTGTCGCCCCCGCGATCAACCCGTGGCGATTGGCGTATTTCAACAAAAGCTGCTGTGGCTGGGCGTAATCCGCGCCACCCCCGCCGATAAAAATCCCGTGATCCATGCGCGCTCCTCACTCGTTACATGGGCTGACAATACAATCTAAACCTTTCTACGCCAGTGTTTCGCTGCGATGCATCGGCAGATGCGTTGCTGACTTCCTCCCTGTTGACTGGCCGCGCCTGCATTGGCGCGGCTTTTTTCACATCCGCATGCGCGCTGCGTGGCGGTGTCATTGCCCTGTTGACGGATTGAAATCTCTGTCATAGCGTTACGCTCAGAATGTCGGCCAGTCCGGCAGGGAGAGAAAAAAATCAGCAAAGGGTCCGGTCTTCGGGCCCTTTCGCCTTTTTGGGACAGCCTGCGCGAAAGCCTGCCTTATGCGCCCTTTCACGGGAATTTGCCCCTGACACTCCGCCTGACGCGTGCTAGCCAAAGGCCAACCGGCCACCGCGCCGCCAAAGGAGCTTTCTTTATGTTCAACCACCCCGCCCTGCGTACCGGATTGGCGATTGTAGCGATGGCCTTGGCCCCAAGCCTTGTCATGGCGCAAGCCACGGGTAGCGCCGAAGCTTTGCCCACCGGCCAAACGCCTGTCGGTACGACCTATGTCGCAGAAACCCATGGCGATTGGGAAATCCGTTGCATCCGCGCCGAACAGGGGCAGCCCGAGCCTTGCCAATTGTACCAGTTGATGCGCGATGCCAATGGCGGCGCTGTGGCCGAGTTCAACATCTTCGATATTCCCGATGAGGGCCAGCTTGTCGCGGGTGCCACGATCGTGACCCCGCTCGAGACATTGCTGACACCGGGCATCCGCTTGCGCGTGGATGAAGGGAATTGGTCGGAATACCCCTTTGCCTTTTGCCAGACCATCGGCTGTTTCGCGCGCCTTGGCCTGACTGAGGAAGATCTCACCGCCCTGCGTCGTGGATCGCGCGCGACCGTGGCCTTGGTGCCACTGCCCGCCCCTGACCAGCTGGTGCAGATCGCGGCCTCGCTCAGCGGTTTTACCGCCGGTTTTGCGGCACTTGAGGCGCGCAATGCAGCGGCCCTCACCCTTCTTGAGCAGCTCCGCCAAGACGAGGCAGCCAGCCCGCCCGCGCAGTAAGCCCAGACCGCGCGCCTGTGCTAGGGCGCGCGGCGTAGGGCCAGAACGGCGTTGAACCCGCCAAAGGCAAAGGCGTTGGACAAGCACGCCTCGACACGCGCCTCGCGCGCCTCGTTCGGCACGACATCCAGCGCGCATTCGGGATCGGGTTCTTCATAGCCGATGGTCGGTGCAATCACCCCGTCCTTCAGCGCCATGATACAGGCCAAAAGCTCCACCGCGCCTGTGCCGCCGATCAAATGCCCATGCATGGATTTCGTCGAGGAGATCATCAGCTCATCGGCATGATGGCCGAAGGCATCGGCAACAGCGGCGCATTCGACCTTGTCATTGGCCGCCGTGCCCGTGCCATGGGCATTGATATAGGCCACATCCGACGGGTTGAGCCGCGCATCTTTCAACGCGCCCGCGATGGTGCGCGCGGCCCCCTGTTTCGAGGGCATGACGATATCGGCCGCATCCGACGTCATGGCAAACCCCACCACCTCGGCCAAGATCTCGGCACCGCGCTTTTTGGCGTGTTCATATTCCTCGAAGACGAAAACCGCCGCCCCCTCGCCCTGCACCATGCCGTTGCGATTGGCGCTGAAGGGGCGACAAGCATCCTTGGACATGACGCGCAGCCCCTCCCAGGCCTTGATGCCACCAAAGGACAGCATCGCCTCGGAGCCGCCGGTGACCATCACATCGACAGCACCGCCCCGGATCAGCTGAAAAGCCAGCCCCATCGCATGATTGGACGACGCGCAGGCCGTCGCGACCGAGAAACTTGGCCCCTTGAGGTTCCATTCCATCGACACATGCGAGGCGGCCGCATTGTTCATCAGCTTCGGCACCACAAAGGGGTGAACGCGGTTCTTCCCCTCTTCATAGACAGTGCGATAATTCTCATCCCAAGTGTTCACACCGCCACCCGCCGTGCCCAGCACGACGCCTGAACGCACAGCCAATTCGCCCGCGAAAGACAGGCCACACCCATCCAGCGCTTGGCGCGCGGCGATTAGGGTGAATTGCGTGAAGCGATCATAAAGCGCGATCTGCTGGCGATTGAACAGCGCCTCGGGGTCATAGCCCTTGATCTGGCCGCCGATCTTGACCGAGAGCCGATCGACATCGCGCAGATCCAATTCACCGATCCCGCAACGCCCTTCGCGCATGGCGACCAAGGTCTGCGGAACATCTTGGCCAAGCGCGTTGATCGTGCCTTGGCCGGTGATGACGACGCGGCGCATGGCAGCTCAGGCGCCTTTTTGCGCGGCAACCAAACCCTCGACCGCCGCGATGATGGCATCGACCGACGAAATGTCGAAATCGCTTTGATCGGGTTCATTCGCGTTGAAGGGGATCTGAATATCGAAAGCCTCTTCGATGGCAAAGATCGATTCGACCAGCCCAAGGCTGTCGATCCCCAAATCGGCCAGCGTGGCCGTGGGCGTGATGTCACCGGGCTCCAGCACCGCCTGTTCGGCGATGATCGCGATCACCTTTTCCCTGACACTGTCGGTCATGGCATCACTCCGTTATACACTGCGGGTCAATTACGGCGTCTCGTCGCCCTTGAAAACGGCTTTCTTCAACTCTGCGACGGCTTGCGCCAGCCGTGGCAAACGGCGCAGGTTCTTGTACATTGAGACCTGCGTTTCCATCCGCACCGCCGGATAGCCCAGCATCGCGCGCCCCGGTGGCACCGTGGACAAGATGATGGTCGAGGCACCGGTCACCACATCCGATCCGATCTCGAGGTTATCGGCGACACCTGTTTGGCCGCCCAAGACAACCCGGTCCCCGATCTTGACCGATCCGGCGATGCCCACCTGACCGCACAAAAGGCAATCGCGCCCGATGCGCACATTGTGGCCCACATGGACCATGTTATCGAGCTTGGTGCCATCGCCGATCACGGTGTCGGCAATCGTGCCCCGGTCGATGGTTGCATTGGCCCCGATTTCCACATCATCGCCGATCACGACCGCACCCAGTGAATGGATACGCCGCCAGCTTTGCGGCGGCACCGCGCCATCGGCTTGGCCAAGGCTGTCGCGGATACGCTCGACCTGGCTGGCCTCAGGGGTGACGAAGCTGAAACCATCGGCACCGATCACGCAATTGGGCTGTAAAATGGTACGTTGCCCGATCCGCACCCGCGCCCCAATCCGCACCCCTTGCAAGATCAGCGCGTCATCGCCGATCCGCGCGTGCGCCGCGATCGAGACATGGCTTGCGATCCGCGCCCGCGCACCAATCACCACATCCGCCCCGATCACGACAAAGGGACCGATGGCCGCCCCTGCCCCGATCTGTGCGCTGGCATCGATCACGGCGCTTGGGTGAACCCCCGGCGCGATATCGGGACCGCCATCCATGACCTGTGTGACGCCTGCCATGGCAAGCCTTGGACGCGGCACGACAATCGCCGCCTCCAGCCCCAAGGCGCGCCAATCCATATCCGCCCCGATCAAGGCGGCACGCGCGCGCCCCTTGGCCAGATCCGCCGCATAAGGGGCCCGCATCGCCATCGCCAGATCATCCGGCCCAGCCGTCGCAGGCTCGGCCAAGCCCGTGACGACGATATCACCCGCACCAAGCGCCTGTGCGCCCAATGCCGTTGCGATTGCCGTGATGCTATGCCCTGCCATCTTGCCCTTGCGCCCCGCAGCCATGCTTTGCGGGGCAAGGATTAGCTGGAAGCCTCGGGCATGACCACCCCAAGCGACCTGATCGCGCGGCTCAGGATCGCATTGCGCCCATAGATGTCGGGCCGGGTCTGCAAATGCCCATCACTTTCCACCCAAGCCGTCCAATAGGTCAGATGCACCGGGATATGCTGTTCGAGATGCAGGTAGGTCTCGTTGCCTGACGCGAGGATGGTTTGGAACTGCCCGACAGGATCATCGCTTTGGCGTTCCAGCAAGTGATAGGCAAACGCATGCGGATCGGCCAACCGGATGCAGCCCGAGGAATAGGCCCGCACCGCACGATCCATCAAATGCTGCTCGGGCGTGTCGTGCAGATAGATGGCATGACGGTTGGGGAACATGAATTTCACCGTGCCAAGCGCATTGTTCGGCCCCGGCGGCTGACGCAGATCGAAGGGGAAGCTCGCGACCGAGAAACGGCTCATATCGATGCCGGAGCGGTCGATCACGCGGCCATTCGACATGAGTTGCATATAGGTGCTGCGCCCAGCCAGAATGCCGGGGATATAGCTGCGCTGCGCGATGGAACGGGGCACATACCAACTTGGGTTGATGACCATATGCTCCATCTCGTCCGAGAACTCGGGCGTCTGGCGGTCGCGCGCGCCGATCACCGAGCGGGTGATGAAACTGACCTCGCCATTGTCGATGACGCGGGTATGAAAATCGGTCAGATTGACGAAAATCAGCCGATCATGCACCTGCCCGTCATTCAGCCAGCGATGCCGTTCCATCGCCAGCACCACCTCATTCCAATGATCCTCGACCGAGGCATTGACCGCGGCGATGGTATCGGCCCCGGCCACACCATCGGCGACGAGCCCGTTGTTCATCTGGAAAGCGATCACCGCCGATTGCAGCCGCGCATCATATTCAGCGGTTGCCGCACGCGCCAGATACCCCATGCGGATCAATCGGTCGCGCAGTTGCACAACAGCAGGGCCGGTTTCGCCCGGCCGCAAGCTCGCGGCTTGCACGCGCGGGCCATAGCCACCGTCGCGCGCCATCGCCTCAAGCGACATCTTCATCCGCATCAAGCGGTTATAGCCCGGGCTTTGGGGTGGCAGCGCAGCCATGAAGCGATGCGGATCAGCCGCCAAGAAGCCCGTCATCAGCGCATAGGGATCGCGGTGCGGTTGATCTTGGAAGATATCGGGAATGATCCGCGAAGGGTCGAGGAACCCACCATGCACATCACGCGCGTAACGCAGGAAAATCCGGCTCGCCATGACATCGGCTTGGCCGCGCATCCAAGGGTTTGTCGCCGCGGCGAAGGCCGCGCGCAGGCCCGCGATATCGTAGCGCGCGGCGGGCAGGCCGTGATAGCCGGCCTTTTCGAGCGCGCGCACAAGTGCGGTACGGCGCGCCTCATCTTCCGGCCCGGTCCAGACCGGCGCGAAATCGCGGTCGCGGTAAAAGGCCACCAGCGCCTCATCGGCGGCGGCGGCTTCGGCGATGGATTGTCGTTCGGCGGAAAATGCCTGCGCCATCAAAGCTTGCGGCAAGGCCGCACCAAAACCGCTGAGCGCAATGGCAAATATCGCTGAAGTCAGAGACATCCGGGCAAGGCGAAAGGGTATCACAACGTCATCTTTCCAGTACCAAAAACGCAATCCCGACAATTCGCGAAAAAGGCGTCGGGCATGTTCACAGTTTGACAAGGCATTGGCCCCAGCATCCAGAGCATGACACCGCTTTCTTTTTCCCTGTTGCCTCAGCGCCGCAGCCCTTTGGCCCCGATCGCGGGGGCATGCGCCTATCTCACCCCGACCGCTTGCCCACAAAACCACCCAAACTGGCGGAAAATCGCCGAAAACCGAAAAATCAACCCAAGAATGATCACAGACTCTTTTCCAAATCTTTCAGATATGTCATTCATTTCCTTGCGCCTGTGGGGGGAATGCAAAAAAGACGGCCTCGGAACAAGGGGTCGCTGTCGGACAAGGGCGAATACGACATGGGGCAATCGGACCAATGATTGAAGCAAAGGTCACGCGTCGCGCACTTATGCGCGCCTTTGCGGCGACGGCTGTCACGGCGGCCCCTGTCATGGCGAATGCAGCCGGTTTGCTGCGCGGTGCGGGCGATATCCGCCGCTTGCGCATGTACAACGGCCGCGCCGGTGAAAGCCTCGATATGATCTACTGGATCGAGGGGGAGTATATCCAACCCGCTCTGGACGAGATCAATCATTTCATGCGCGACTGGCGCAATGGGCGTGTGCATCGGATCGATCCGCGCGCTGTCGATATCATGACCGCCTCGCACAACCTTCTCGACACGTCCGAGCCTTTCACGCTGCTGTCGGGCTTCCGCAGTGCCGAGACCAACGCAATGCTGCGCCGCCAATCTTCGGGTGTTGCGCGCAATTCGCTTCACATGCGCGGCGAGGCGGCGGATCTGCGCTTGTCCTCGCGCACAGTCACGCAAATCTTCAACGCGGCGCGCGCCTGCAATGCGGGCGGGGTCGGGCGGTATTCGCGTTCGAATTTCGTGCATATGGATTGCGGCGATGTCCGCGCTTGGGGCAGCTAAGCCCTGACCTTACAGTCTTGCTTTTCATCAACGCCCCGCCCTTTCCAAGGCGGGGCGTTTTTACATGGCCGTGATTGGACAGCGCAGGCCGTGCGCCCCATATAGCGATGAGACCGACAAGAACAGGGATACCGCATGACCCGCTACACCAAGAATCCCGATATCATCGCCGCGCTGAGCGCCGAGCAATTCCATGTGACCCAACAATCGGGCACCGAACGGCCGGGAACCGGGGCCTATCTCGCCAGCAAAGAGCCGGGCCTTTATGTCGATATCGTTTCGGGCGAGCCGCTGTTTGCTTCATCCGACAAGTACGAATCCGGCTGCGGCTGGCCCAGCTTCGTCAAACCTATCGAACCGGCCCATGTGATCGAGCTGCGTGATATCAGCCACGGCATGATCCGCACCGAGGTTCGCTCGAAACATGGCGACAGCCATTTGGGCCATGTCTTTCCCGATGGGCCGCGCGACCGGGGTGGTTTGCGCTATTGCATCAACTCGGCCTCGCTGCGCTTTGTGCATCGCGACGATATGGTGGCCGAAGGCTACGGGGATTATCTCGATCAGGTGGAGGATATCGCATGAGTTCCGCGCGCGCCGTTCTGGCAGGTGGTTGTTTTTGGGGCATGCAGGAATTGATCCGGCACAAACCCGGCGTGATCGGCACGCGGGTGGGCTATACGGGCGGCGATGTGGCCAATGCCACCTATCGCAACCACGGCACCCATGCCGAAGGGATCGAGATCATCTTCGACCCAAGCGTGATCAGCTATCGCCAGATCCTCGAATTCTTCTTTCAGATCCACGACCCGACCACGCCCAACCGCCAAGGCAATGATCGCGGGCCAAGTTATCGCTCGGCAATCTACTACGTCGATGAGGCGCAGAGGTCCGTGGCGCTGGACACAATCGCGGATGTGAACGCCTCTGGCCTATGGCCGGGCCGTGTGGTGACCGAGTTGGAACCCGCAGGCCCCTTTTGGGAGGCAGAGCCAGAGCATCAGGATTATCTCCAGCGTTTGCCCCATGGCTACACCTGCCACTTCGTGCGCCCCGGCTGGGTCTTGCCCAAGCGCCAAGCGGCGGAATGACAAAAGGCCGGGCATAATGCCCGGCCTTTGCTTTTCGATGCCTTGGCTTCAGCCGCGCTTGGACAGCGTCGGCCAGCCGAACAATTCGGTGATCCGCGGATGCCCGCTCAGGATCGCGCGGCGACCGGATGCGTGGGCCGTCACACCCCGCGCCGAGGTCAGGATATGCCTGCGCCCCGACATCACCCGCGATGCGCGCGGCTTGTCGCTGAGCAGTTTGCCGGGCCAGAACATCTGCGACATCGGCCCCCTGCCCTTGATCAGGTTATCGGGTGCCGCGCGGCGACGCGTCACCGTGGGCCAACCCAAGGCATGGGTCGCGCGCCAATCAGACCAGCCAGAACCGACATAATCATCGCGCGTCATCATCATCGGATGGCTGCTGAGCACGCTGTTGAGATGCTGCTCAAGCTTTGGCTCTTGGCGGAGATAGCTGTTATCGGCGGCCAGCGCCGTGTCGCTATCGGCCACCTCCATCGCGCGGCGTGCCGCACCGAAGGGGATAAAGGGCGCGCGGCACACGAAAACCGCCTGCCCGGCCTGCATCTGGCGCGCATAGCCCTCGGCAATGCGCATCGGCATGCCGGCGGCGGTCATGGCGGTCACATCAGCGCTGGTCATGATCGCGAGTGTTTTTTCCGGAAAACCGTCGCTGCGCAATTGCGCGGCCACGCGGTTGGCGGTGTCGCCCTGATCATAAAGCCGTGAGACGACTGTCGTCATGGGGCTCTTCTCCTGTTGGCCGCCTGTCGCGCGGCTGGGGGTCAGTATATGCGGCGGGCCGTTCCGGTCGTCCCGTCGCGAGATGATAGTGCCTGGTCTGGAAAAGTCCCGCCTCACGGCGGCGCAAAGCGATCAAAACTGCAGCTGTCGCCAACAAAAATGCCAGCTCAAGCGCGAAAACAGGGGTATAGGGTGCCTCGGGGCGCATGAATTGCGCCGCGGGCAGCGCCGCGACCGTGTCACGGATCACACCGCCAAGGGCCACCGCGATCCCCGCCGCCGTTGCCTGCACAGCACCCCAAGCGCCAAGCGCAAGCCCCACTTGCGCGCGCGGTGCAGCCCGCATCGTGGCCGTCAGCGTGCCATGCCCGAACAGCCCCGCCCCAAGCCCCGCAAGCCCGGTGCCCATGACAAACAGTGACACCATGCCCAAAGGCCCCGCCGCGATGATCATCGCGAAAGCGGGCAAACCGATCAGCGTGCCCCACCATGCAACCTGCACCGGTGCCGCGCCGTCCAACAACACGCGTGAGGCAATGGCAAAGCCCAACAACCCACCTGCCGCAAGCACCGCCGTCAGCCGCGTGGTCGCACCGACCGCCATATCCAAGACTTGCCCGCCATAGGGCTCCAGCACCACATCGGCCATGCCGAAACCCATGGTGCCAAGCGCGATCACGACCAAGAGGCCGACCGCGGCGCGGCCCTGCACGAACAAGCGCCACGCATCACGAAACTCGGGCTGTGTTTCGACGCGGGCGGCGCGCGCGCGGTCGCGCGGCTCTTGCTTCCAAAGTGCGAGCAGGTTCAGCGCCACGGTGATCACGGCGGCCCCTTGCACCACTTGGATCAAGCGGCCCGGCGTATAGGGTTCAAGCAACCAGCCAAAGATCAGCGCCGATCCGATCATGCCCAACAAAAGCATGACATACATCAGCCCCACGACCTTGGGTTGCTCTTCGACGCTGACAAGATCAGTGGCCAAGGCCAGCCCCACGGTCTGAACGGTGTGTATCCCCGCCCCTACCAGCAAAAAGGCCAAGGCCGCAGCCGAATGACCAATCCAGATCGGTGCATCGGCAGCTTGATCATAGCCCGACAGCACCAAAAGCGCGAAAGGCATGATGGCAAAGCCGCCAAATTGCAGCATCGTGCCCTTCCAGATGTAAGGAACACGCCGCCAGCCAAGCGCGGATCTGTGAATATCCGATTTATAGCCGATCAGCGCGCGAAAGGGCGCAAAGACCAGCGGCAGGGCGATCATCAGCCCCACCAAGCTGGCAGGCACACCCAGCTCGACGATCATCACGCGGTTCAGTGTGCCGACCAGCAGCACCAGCGCCATGCCGACGGTCACTTGAAACAGCGAGAGCCGCAATAGCCGTGACAGCGGCACCGCCTCGGTCGCGACATCCGCAAAGGGCAGAAATCGCGGGCCGATCGTCTGGATCTTGCGCAGCGCGGTATCGCGTAAACTGGCCATCATATCCGCCTTCGTTCCACCCATTGACCGGGGGCGGGCCGGGGTCGGGTCGGGGGTGCGCGATCAGTCGCGGCCTCCGACCCGTATGTTACGGTCGTTCAGCATCGGACAGGCCCTTTACCGCAAGGCGGCTTGGGTCAGATCGTCAACTACCAGTGTCGCGGTGCGCCCATCGGGCAAGATCACCCGCATGGATTGGGTGCCATCGGCCTGTGCTTCCAGATACATGGGAAGCGAGGTCGCCGCATCGGCCGTTGCGGGCAAAATTGCCTGCTCGGTCTGCAACGCCGCGCTGCCGCTTGCAGCAGATGCGCCAGAGAGGAAATCGGCAACCCATGTCGTGTTGCTCAACACCGCCACATGGACGGCGAAAGACCCCACGGCCACAGCACCAAGGAAAAGCGGCACGCCCACGGTGGGCTTTACCACGAGCCACATCTTTGCGTTATTCATGATGTGCCTCCCTCAGCCAAGCCACGGTGTGGACACGGCCACCAGCACATGTGCCAAAAGCGCGATCGCGCCGAAGACACGTGTGCCGTCGATGAGGTAGCTATGCACCTCTTCTGCTTCTTTCAGGGTCAGGCCGGTTGGCCATACCTTATCGGGATCGTTGGACATCCTACGCCCCTCCTTTCTCTTCTTGTCAAAGGCGGGCGGGATGCCTCGCCGCTCATGAGCCCGCGCTTGGGAATGCGCAGTCCCCTAAAGACAGAGGGTCATGTCAAGTTTACAACTTCAACTGTAATTTTTATTGGACACATGTGGCGTCTAATATCGCGAAATTACAGTATAACATCGCATTCTGGTTTTGCATGGTCGCCCCCAATTCCACAAAATATCGAAAGCCCGACCCGATTCCACCGCCAAAATGCCAAGCCGCTTTACCCCATGGGCCATGCGGCGCTATAGCGGTCGGGCAAAACGGGCGGGCCAATCGGGCCTGTCTGATCGGGCCAGATGGAAAGACTTGCACCATGTCGATTACGCAAACCGTCTACGCGGGATTCATCGATGGCTTGCGCACCGGCACCTACCTGCCCGGTGATCGCATCCGGGCCGAGGATGTGGCCAAATCCTTCGATGTCTCTCGCACCCCCGTGCGCGAGGCGCTGTCGCGGTTGCAAGAACGCGGGCTGTTGCAGATGACGGCCACGGGTCTTGCGGTCACACAGCTTGACCGTACCGCCGTGCTGGAGCTTTACGCCGTGCGCGAACTGATGGAGGGGTCAGCGGCGCGGTTCGCCGCCCAGCATGCCTCACCCTCGGATCTGTTCACCATGCGCCAGATCGCCGAGGCCTTCGTCGCCACACCCGCCGATGAGCCCGCGCGCGTGGCGCAGCTCAACCGCGCCTTTCACGCCGCGATCTACGAGGCGGCACATAACAAGTTCCTGCTCACCATCCTTGACGGGATGCATGACACGCTTATGCTTTTGCCCTCGACCACCTTTGCGGTAGGCGGGCGGCAGGGCGACGCGGTGGGCGAGCATCTGGCCATTCTGGATGCCATCGAGCGCCGCGACCCGGACGCCGCCGAAGATCACGCGCGCAGCCATATCCGCCATGCCCGCGACACCCGGCTTGGGATGATGTTTCAGTATTGAGCGGTCATAGCCCCAAAGGCAGGGCAAAGCCCTTGGCGCGCGCCAAATCCAACAACGGGGCAAGATCGGCGCGGGCGTAGGGGATGCCGTCGATCAGCCGCGCGGCCTCGCGGCGGGCTTCGATCTCGCCGGGCATGTAGATTTCTTCGACACCTGCGGCCTTGGGGTTGGCCTTGACCCGCGCGACCAGATCACCCATCCGCGCGGCCACCTCCCCGGCGGAGAGGAACAGGTCGGGGCGCATGACCAAGATGAAATGGCCCACACCTTGCGGCCGGTCGAAGCGCTTGTATTGATCGCCCACCTCGCCGCCATAGCGCGCGCCGGTCAGCACACCGCACAAGATATCAAGCATCATCGACAGACCCGCCCCCTTGGGCCCGCCGATGGGCAAAAGCACGCCCCCCGCCATCGCGGCGCTGGCATCGGTCGTATCCCGCCCTTCGGCATCGAGCGCCCAACCCTTGGGAATTGGCTGCCCGTCGCGGGCGGCCTTGCGGATCTTGCCGCGCGCCACGACCGTGGGCGCCATATCCAGCACGAAAGGCACCGATCCGGGCGCAGGCACGCCAACCGCGAAGGGCGACGTGCCGAACATCTCGCCCCGCCCACCCCAAGGCGGCAGCGCGGGCGAGGCATTGGTATAGACCATCGCAGCAAAGCCCGCCTCGATCGCCTGCAACAGATAGGTTGCGGCCATGCCGTAGTGGGTGGAATTGCGCACCCCGATCAGGCCCAGACCCATCTCGCGCGCCATTTTGATCCCGTGATCTACCGCGCGTGTCGCCACGACGAAACCCAGACCATTCTTACCGTCGAGCCTTGCGGCATTGGGGGCCACAGCCTCGAAGTCGAGGCTTGGCGCGGGATCGACCAGCCCCTTGGCGATGCGGTCCAGATATCCCGGCAGGCGCACCATGCCATGGGTATCGACACCGCGCAGATCGGCACGCACCAGACAGCGCGCCGCGATGGCGGCATCCGCCTCTGGCAGGCCTGCATCAAGGAGAAAGGGGATGGCGAACCCCTCGGCCGCGGCGCGGGTCAGTATCAATGTTTCGGTCATCGCTGCCCCTGCGCATCTTACCCTGTTGGACACGGATGAATACACCTGCATGTAGGATTGTCGAGCCACCGCCGCGCCGAAAGAGCCATCATGTCAGCCGCAAGCGATCAAAACCGCGCAAGGCCAAGCTGGCATCAGGGACCGCCGTCTTGGGCATGAGCGTGCGCGGTTCTTGACCACACAGACGGATGTGGCCTTTCTTTCAGGCGCGGCCAAGGCTTGGGTCATAGGCCTGCACGCCGCAAGCAGCTAGACCAACCCCAGCGCCCCCAAGATCGCGGCCAAGGACAAGATCGCAAGCGGCGGCAAGCGCGTGCGCAGCGAGAGTGCCGCCGCACCCCCCGTGACGCCAAGCGCCATCGGGCTTACCGCCGAGGTTTGCGTCAACAAGGCCGCACTCGAGGCGAGCAGCCCCACCGTCACCGGCACCAAGCCCTTGCGCAGCAGATCGAACCACCGCTCATCCGCCCAGCGTGACCAACCGCGCGCCAATAGCACCGACAAGATGAAGGAGGGCAAAACGAAGATGCAAATCGCCAAGGCCCCGACCCAAAGCCCCGACATGCGCCAGCCCACCAGCGCCACGAAGATGGTGTTCGGCCCCGGCGCGGCCTGCGCAAGCGCGAAAAGTGCGGCGAATTCCTCGGCGCCGATCCAGCCGTTCTCGACCACGACGACCCGCTGCAATTCGGCCACCACGACATAGATCCCGCCGATCGCCATCAGCGATTGCAGCAAGAGATGCCCAAATAGGCTGAGGATCGCGTCATCCATGCGCGCGCCTCCGCCACCATGTCAGCGCGATGGAAACCGGGCCAAGCACGCCCAACACCCAGATCAAGGGCATGCGGAACCACGCGATGCCGATCAAGACCAATAACCCGATCCCGATGGCCACCGGATTGGCGCGCTGCGGCCAGAAAAGCCGCGCGGTAATCGCGATCAAAAGCCCTGCCGCCGCCGCCGCAATGGCACGCACCGCCCCCTCGACGGCGGGAAGATGCGAGAAACCGGCATAAAGCGTGCCCAAAGCCAGCACCAAGATCACCGGCAACAACAAAAGCCCCAGAACCGAGACAAAGGCCCCCGATAGCCCACAGGTGCGCATGCCCAAGACCATCGACATATTCACGATATTGGGGCCGGGCAGCACTTGGCACACGGCCAGAAGTTCGGTGAATTCCTCTTGATCGAGCCATGCGCGCTTGCGCACCACCTCATGGACGAACACGGGCAAAACACCGCCGAAGCCGGTGACGCCCACGATCAGGAAACAGCGAAACAGCCCCTTTCGCGTGATGCCGCGCTGCGTCAGGGCACGCGACGGCGCATCGGTGCTTGGCACCGCAGATGTGTCAGGGGACAAGATCAATCATCCATCAAGATTGCCCGCAAAGGCAAGACGGCCAGTCAGCAGGGCGCCAGCCGACCGCCGGGCAGGCGCAAATCCTTGCGGATACAGCTGAATTCTGTCGGATACATGACACCGCGTCAAGCGGCGGGGCATGCAAACCCCGCCCTTTGATCAATCGGCGGCACCACCTGCAAAGGCGTTGCCGTTTTTCCAATCGCAAGGCGCCTCCTGCATCTCCAGATGCAGGCCATTGCCGGTGTAAGAATTGGCGCGCGCCACTGCATCATTCAGCTCGATCCCCAAGCCCGGCGCACTCGGCGCATCGACAAAGCCACCCTCGACCTTGGGCCGACCCGTCACCAGCGCCTCGTGGAACGGTGTTTCGATCGCCTCGACCATCAACAGGTTCGGACAGGCCACGCCCAGATGCACATTGGCCGCCCATTCGACAGGTCCGGCGTAAAGATGCGGCGCGATTTGCGCGCCATGCGCCTCGGCCAGAAGGGCGATCTTGCGCCCCTCCCAGATACCGCCCGCGCGGCCCAAGGCGGGCTGCACGATCCGCACGCCTGCGCGCAATGCGGCCATGAATTCCATCTTGCCGCAAAGCCGTTCGCCCACCGCGACGGGAATGGATGTCGCGCGCGCCACCTCGGTCAGCCCTGCGATATCATCCGGGGGGATGGGTTCTTCATACCACAAGGGATCATGCACCTCGAGCGCGCGGGCAAGCCGGATCGCATGGCCCGGCGTGAACTGGCCATGGGTGCCAAACAAAAGATCGGCCCGGTCGCCCACCGCTTGCCGGATCAAGCCGCAAAACTCGGCAGACCGCGTGATATCGGACATGGCGGGCGCATGCCCACCCCGGATCGTATAGGGGCCTGCGGGGTCGAATTTGACGGCTGTCCAACCTTCAGCCACACGCGCAGCGGCGGCTTCGGCCTGTGCGGGGCCGTCGACCCAAAAGCTGGGGCTTTCGCGGCCCGGGGCGGGGTAAAGATAGGTATAGGCCCGCACCCGCGCGTTCATCTGCCCACCCAAAAGCGCCCAAACAGGCCGCTCGCGCGCTTTGCCCAAGATATCCCAACAGGCCATCTCAAGCCCGGCAAAGGCACCGAATGCTGTAGGATCGGGCCGTTGGGTAAAGCCCGACGACCAGACGCGGCGCGACATCAACTCGATATTCTCGGGGTTCTCGCCTGCCATATGGCGGGCAAAGACATCTTCGATCACACCATGCATGGCCTTGGGGCCAACGGCGGCGGCATAGACCTCGCCCAAGCCCGTGATACCGCAAGCCGTGGTGAGGCGCACGATCAGCCAGTAGCGCCCACCCCAACCGGGCGGTGGCGGGGCCACTGTGAAAATCTCGATATCGCTGAGCTGCATCGCATCCTCCCTTGCGCCAACAAGCGGGAGGCTATCGCGGCATGACACGCGCCACCAGTGCGAAGGCGACACGCGAAAGCATCATTGCGCCGCGCAATCAGGTTCCCGGCGCGCTTTCGCGATAGACGCCTTGCGCCTCGAGCGCGTCGATCACCTCGGCGGGCATGTATTCCTCGTCGTGGCGGGCCAAGATCTCGGTCGCCTCGAACACGCCATTGACCAGCCGCCCGGTGCCGACCATCCCCTGCCCCTCGCCGAAAAGATCGGGCAAGATCCCGGTGTAGGTCACGGGAATTTCAGCACCGCCATCGGTGACCATGAAATGGATCGTCTCGCCTGCGTCGCGCACAAGGCTATCCTCGGCGACCAAGCCACCGATACGGAAAACCTCATCAGGCGACGGCGGGTTTTCTGCCACTTCCGACGGAGGGCGAAAAAAGTTGATCCCGTCGCGCATCGCGTAGCCAATCAGCGAGGCCGATAGCACAAGCGCCAAGGTCGCCAGCATGACGATCTGAATACGACGTTGTTTCTTCAACCCCCGCATCGGCGGCCTCCCTCATAACGGTTCACGCACAAGCGCGGTTGCGCACAATCTGTGCGCGAATGTCTCGCTTGTGAAGGGGGCGCGGCAATTTGGGCCGCAACGCCCGCATCACGCCACAGGCGCGCTTTCAAACTCGATCCGGCGGCGCAGGAATTGCGTGGCCTTGTTCGACACTGATTTCGGATCACCCGTGGTCAGGAATTTCGCCCCCTGCCCCGCGCCAATCTTGCCCGGATGACGCGCGAGGTAATCGGCCAAGGCCTCGGCCACCAGATTGGGCTGGGAATACACCGCCACATCCGACCCAAGGGCATCGCGAAACACCTCTTCGACCAGCGGGTAATGGGTGCATCCAAGTATCGCGGCCTGCGGGCGCGGCATGCGGCGCAACAGCGATTCCACATGGCTGCGCACCAGCGCGTCGGCCAAGATCATGTCGCCCATCTCGATCGCGTCCACGACACCGGCGCAGGGTTGCGCTTCGACATCCACACCGATGGCACGAAACGCCAATTCGCGCTGAAAGGCGCGGCTCGACACGGTGGCGGGCGTCGCGAACAGCGCGACAGTCTGCACCGCCACGGGCCGGGGCGGTGAATTATCGCCCCATTTGCGCTCGGTCAGCGCCTCGATCAGCGGCACGAAAACGCCCAACACCCGCTTATCCTGAGGCACCCAGCCCTCTTGCATCCGGCGCAGTGCCGCGGCCGAGGCGGTATTGCAGGCCAAGATCACCAGATCGCAGCCTTCATCGAAAAGCGCCTGCACCCCCCGCGTGGTCAGATCGTAGATGTCAGCGGCATCACGCACCCCGTAAGGCGCATGGGCATTGTCGCCGAAGTAGACAAGCGGCACATCAGGCAGGCGCGCGGCCACCGCATCAAGCACGGTCAACCCGCCAAGGCCACTATCGAAAATGCCCACAGCCATCAGTAGCGATCCCCCAAGATCTTGCGCTTGCGCCCCTCGTTCTCTTCAGGCGAGCGATGGCGCTGTTCGAACTCGAAACCCCGCGCCGATGGGTCCAAGGGGCGCGGGCTCAGCCCATAGGTGGTCTCGCGCAAAAACGCCATCATCGCGCGCGCGTCCCCCGCATAGCCATCCAGCGCCGCACGCGGGATCGGCTGGCCCACCACCACATCGACCGGGCTATTCACCCTTGCGCGGAATTCATTGATCAAAAGACCCATGCGCAATGTCGAATGCAGATGGCTCATCAACTGGAACAGCCGCGAATTATGCCCGTCGAAGAACACCGGCACCACGGTCGCATCCGATTTCGCGATCATCCGCGCGGTGAAACTGCGCCAGCCCGGATCCATCGGTTGCCCAAAGGGCTTGGCCGCGGTCGAGACGGTACCACCGGGGAAAATCCCGATCGCGCCACCTTGGCCGAGATAAGACAGCGCGGTCTTGCGCGTGGCGATGTTGAGCGCCAGCGCCTCTTTCGTATCGTCGAAAGAAATGGGCAGGATCACCCGCTCGATATCTTCGGCCTTGCGAAATACACGATGCGCCATGATCCGAAAATCGCCGCGTACAAGGCTCAGGATATGGCCCATCATCAGCCCATCGAGAATGCCGTAGGGATGATTGGCGATCAAGATCAGCGGCCCCTCGCGCGGGATCAGGTCGAGCGAGCCACCCACCACCCGCAGGTCGAGCCCATAGCGTTCCACCATCACCTGCCAGAAATCGCGCCCCAGCCGCACCTCGTCATCATAGCCATCGGCCCGCTTGATCAGCGCCAGCCGTCCGGTCGCGTTTTCCATCACCCGGATCATCGCGCGCCCCCCGCGCGAGGCCGCAGATGAGGCGTAGGAAATCTCGCGCGCCACGGCACGGCGCGGGTCGTTTTTCGAAAGACGCGGCATGGCGGGAATGGCCCTTTTCAATGTCCTGGCACGATCTAGCCTGTTCTGCCCGAGTCGGTCCAGCACTCAGCGGCGCGTCCAGCCCCAAAGACAAATCAATTCCATGGCAACATGGGCGGCGGCCACGGCGGTGATTTCGGCATGATCATAAGGCGGGCAGACCTCGACCACATCGCCACCGACAAGGTTGATCCCCGCCAAACCGCGCAAAAGCCCTGCGGCCTGCGCACTCGACAAGCCACCCCAGACAGGCGTGCCCGTGCCGGGCGCAAAGGCCGGGTCAAGCGCATCGATATCGAAGCTCAGATAAACAGGCCGTCCGCCCACGCGCGCGCGCAGATCGGCCGCCACCGCATCGGCCCCGCGCAGATGCAGCTCGCGCGCGTCATGGATCTTGATGCCCAGATTATCGGCCACCACCGTGCGAATACCCACATGCGCCGAGGCCGCGACATCGATCAGCCCCTCTTGCACCGCCTTGTAGCAAAATGTGCCGTGATCGATGCGGCTGGCATCATCATCCGGCCAAGTATCGGTATGCGCGTCGCATTGGATCAAGGCCACCGGCCCGTATTTGGCGACATGCGCGCGCAAGATCGGCAGCGTGATCGCATGATCACCGCCCAGAGTGATGCAGGCCGCACCCGCAGCCAAGATCTCCGCCACATGGGCGGTGATCAACCCCGGCACATCGGCGCTTTTGGCATAATCAAAGGCCATATCGCCGTAATCGGCGATGGCGAATGCCTCCAAAGGCGAGAACCCGTCCCATCCATAAGGCGGATCATAGGGCTGCAAGCTCGAGGCCGCCCGGATCGCGCGCGGCCCCAATCGCGCGCCGGGCCGATTGGTCACCGCTTGATCGAAACCGATCCCCGTGATCGCCAGATCGACACCGCGCAGATCCTTGCTGTAGCGGCGCCGCAAGAAACTGGGCGCACCGCCAAAGGCATTCTCAAAGGCCAGGCCTTTGAAACCCGCGCGCGTGAAAGCGCCATCGACATCACGCTTTGCATCTTCTAATGCCATGGCTCACCCTCCATCTCGTTGCTGCCTCGCCTGCCCTGAGTTGCGCCAAAACGCAAGCGCCCACGTGACTTTTGCGCCCTTGCCCCTAGCTCCGCCATGGGGCAGTTACACCCCCGCGCGATCACCCCAAGGAGAATGGCCATGAGCGAGACGACCCAACAGGGTGAGGCCCTGCGCAAAGCCTTTCTCGACGGCATGAGCCGGGCGGCCAGCTCCGTGACCGTGGTCACAACCGACGGCCCCGCGGGCCGCGCGGGCGTGACTGTCTCGGCCATGACCTCGGTCTCGGCCGATGGCGAAGAGCCGACCATGCTGACCTGTCTCAACGCGGCCTCCTCGGTGCTGCCCTTGGTGTTGGAGAACGGCTGTTTTTGCATCAACGTGCTGCAAAGCGCGCAAACCGCCATCTCCGATATCTTCTCCTCGCGCAGCCCCGCGCCGGGTGGCGACAAATTTACCGCCGTGGAGATTTTCACCGACGCCACCGGTGCGCCTTGCTTGACGCAAGCCCTCGTCAGCTTCGATTGCAAACTCCTATCGGCCGAACGGATCGGCACCCATCACATCTGCATCGGCGCGGTCAAGGCTGTGCATGTGGCTCCTGATGGGGAACCGCTGCTTTATGGCATGCGCCGCTATCTGCGCGCCGTGGCCCATTAAGGCCCATCTTTGCTTCACAAATACTCCGGGGGCGCCCGGCACGGGCGGGGGCAGCGCCCCCCCACAAAAAACGTCGCGCGCAAGGCGCGCGGCCTTGATGTGAATTTTCGTCCGAAATGCGCGCCCTACCCCGTAAGCGGCAAGGCGCGCTCGGCCAGACGCGCCAAAAGGCTGGCACCGATGGGCAAGATCTCGTCGTTGAAATCATAGCCCGCGTGATGCAGCCCCGGCCCCTCACCTGCACCCAAGAACAGATACGCACCGGGTCGCGCTTGCAGCATGTAAGAAAAATCCTCCGCCCCCATCTCGCGGCCTGCCGCTGCATCGACATGCGCGTCACCGACCAGCTCGGCTGCAACCTCGGCTGCAAATTCCGTGCGCGCGGGGTCATTGATCGTGGCCGGGTAACCGATGGCGTAATCCAAGCTGGCCCGGACCCCGAAACTGGCCGCTTGACCCGCCACGATCTCGTCCATCCGCGCCATGACCATGGCCTGCACCTCGGCTTCGAAACTGCGGACGGTGCCGTTGATCATCGCGCCGCCGGGAATGACGTTATCAGTCGTGCCTGCATGGATCTGCGTGACCGAGACGACCAAATCCTTCAGCGCGTGATGATTGCGCGACACGATGGTCTGGATCGCCTGCACCATACTGATGGCCGCGGGGATCGGGTCGATGGTCTCATGGGGCATCGCGCCATGGCCGCCGCGCCCCGTGATCTGGATCGTGAATTCATCGACCGCCGCCATGATCGGGCCGGGGGTGGTGAAGATGCGCCCCGCCACTTGGCCCGGCGCATTGTGCAGCGCATAGACCTCGGCAATGTCGAAACGGTCCATGATCCCTTCCTCGACCATCACCCCCGCACCGCCCCCATCCTCCTCGGCGGGCTGAAAGATCAGCGCAACCCGGCCACGAAAGCCGCGCGTCTCGGCCAGGTATTTCGCCGCACCCAAAAGCATCGCCGTATGCCCATCATGGCCGCAAGCATGCATCTTGCCCGGCGTTTGCGAGGCATAATCGACCCCTGTTTCCTCGAGGATCGGCAGCGCGTCCATATCGGCGCGCAATCCCACGACCGGCCCCGCGCCTTGGCCATTGATGATCGCCACGATCCCGCTTTGCGCGATGCCCGTGTGGATCTCATCCACCCCGATTTCCGCAAGCCGCGCGGCCACGAAAGCCGCCGTTTCATGGCAATCAAAGGCCAACTCGGGATGGGCATGAAGATGCCGGCGCCATGCGGTCATCTCGGGCGCGAGCCCTGCAATACGATTGATGATAGGCATGGCTGGACTCCTTGGTTCGGTTTGGGTCTAACCCAGAGCTGACCCAATCGCCATGGTTTCGCAATGGACGCGCTTTCCCGCCTTCCCCCACTCGAGCGACTGCGCGCCATCATGGCGCGGCTGCGTGACCCTGTGACGGGCTGCCCTTGGGATGTCGCACAGGATTTCGCCACCATCGCCCCCTATACCATCGAAGAGGCCTATGAGGTCGCCGATGCGATCGAGCGCCAAGCTTGGGATGAGTTGAAGGGCGAATTGGGCGATCTGCTGTTTCAATCCGTCTTTCACGCCCGCATGGCCGAAGAAGCGGGGCTGTTCGATCTCGACGATGTGGCGACCGCCATCGCCGACAAGATGATCGCACGCCACCCCCATGTTTTCGGCGATGAGAGCAACGCCAAATCCGCCGATCAGCAAGTCGCCGATTGGGAAAGCGTCAAGGCGGCCGAGCGCGCCGCCAAGGCCAAGGGCGGCGTCTTGGATGATGTGGCCTTGGGCCTACCTGCCTTGATGCGTGCCGAAAAGCTGCAAAAACGGGCCGCGCGCGTGGGCTTCGACTGGCCCGACATTGCCATGGTCATCGACAAGATCGCCGAAGAGGCGCGCGAATTGGCCGAGGCGCGCGCAACCTTGCCGCAAGACAAGATCGCCGAGGAAATGGGCGATCTGCTGTTCGTCATGGCCAATCTCGCCCGCCACCTCAAGGTCGATCCCGAAGATGCGCTGAGGCGCGCCAATACGAAATTCACCCGCCGCTTCGCCTTTATCGAGGCCGAATTGGCCAAGCAGGGCAAGCGCTCAGACGAGAGTGATCTGGCCGAAATGGACGCGCTGTGGGACAGCGCCAAGCGGGCCGGGCTTTAGTGCGCTTGCCCTTGCCCATGAAAGCTTGCATGGCGTGATCACGCCCAAAGGACCCAAGCCAGATGACCCAAACCGCGCCCATAGCCGCCCCTGAGCCGACCCATCAACCGCTGCGCGCGGCGGTCTGGATGATCGGGGCCATCGTGGCGTTCTCGGCGATGGCCGTGGCTGGGCGCGCAGCCGCGCTTGAACTCGACACCTTCGAGATGATGACCTACCGCTCGATGATCGGGGTGGTGATCGTGCTGGTGGTGGCGCGTGTCGCGGGCACGTTGGGCCAGGTCACGCGCCGCCATATGGGCCTGCACCTTGCGCGCAACCTGTTTCATTTCACGGGTCAAAACCTGTGGTTTTACGCGATTACGGTCGCCCCCTTGGCCTTGGTCTTCGCGTTGGAGTTCACCTCGCCGCTTTGGACCATGGCCTTTGCCGCGCTGTTTCTGGGTGAGCGGCTGACCTCGTGGAAGGTGATCGCAGGGCTTGTGGGCTTTTTGGGCGTGCTGGCCGTGGTGCAACCCGGTGTGCAACCGATCTCGGGGGGCATGATCACGGCGGCCATCGGCGCGGTGTTTTTCGCAGGCACCGCGATCTTGACCAAGCGGCTGACGCGGACCGAGACGATCACCTGCATCTTGTTCTGGCTGACCACGATGCAGCTGGTCATCGGGCTGATCGCCTGTTTGTGGGATGGCGATATGGCGCTGCCCTCGGCCGCGATGCTGCCTTGGATCGCGGTGATCGGCTTGGGCGGGCTGACCGCGCATTATTGCCTGACCACCGCGCTGTCGATCGCGCCTGCCTCGGTGGTGATGCCGATGGATTTCGCCCGGCTTCCCGTGATCGCGGTGGTGGGCATCGTGCTTTACGCCGAGCCGCTGGAATGGGGCGTCTTGTTCGGAGCAGCGATGATTTTCGCGGCAAACTACATCAATATCCTGACCAGCCAGCGCAAAACGGCCTGAATAGCCTGTGTAGCAAAACCGTCACAATCACTGGCGTCAAACGGGCGCGCGCGGTAGATGACGTTGGGGCAGAATTGACCGTTGTCAATAATTGCACGGATACTGGCTTGAGGAAGACAATTTACGTCTTGGGGAGAGAGACATGAACCGCATCGCAGCCGCCTCCGCGGCACTCTTGGCATCGACTGCAGTCGCACAGGCCGACATTAGCCGCACAGATCAATCCATGCGCCTGATGTTCGAAAACGTAGGGCCGTCTGGAAACTACGCAGAGCTTTCTTTCGGTAGTGTGCGTCCTAAAGCGGGCGCGACGGGTATAGAAAACCCTTTACTGGGCTATCAGTTGCCAGGCTTTGGTTTCTTGCACCGATATAGCGACTCTTTGTCTGTCGGGCTAATTTATGACACGCCCTATGGAGCCGCGGTACGCTACGCACCTGCACCCGGGATCTTCAATGGCGGCGGTGCCAATGTTGAAACCGATGCGCTTACCTTGATCGGTCGATACTCTTTTAACGAGAATGTCAGTGCTCATGTCGGCGTTCGTGCTTTGCGTGGAGAAGGTACAATCAACACCTTCTTTGCGAACGACGGTGCTGTCATCCCCCTAGGCGTAGCGCCCGCTTTTCCCGCCAACCTGACAGCTAGCAGTGATACAGGATATGGTTACCTCATCGGTGCAGCCTATGAAGTGCCCGAAATCGCGTTGCGTGTAGCATTGACTTATCATAGCCCTATCTCGCTCTCTTTCGCGGCGACAGAACAAAGCATTGCCGCGCCGGCAAGTCGGCCATTCGAACTCGAGTTTCCGGAATCCTACAATCTTGAGTTCCAGTCGGGTGTGGCCGCCGATACGCTCGTATTCGGCTCAGTACGCTACCAGATGTGGGATGGCTTCAACTTGACGGTTCCAAACTCTGTGGTGATTGGTCAAACGAACGCGCGCTACGTAAACTTTTCCTAGGATTCAACGACTTACAATATTGGCGTAGGGCGTCGTATCAATGAAAATTGGTCTGCTTCCGTCTCTTACACGCACCGAACTGCGGGAACGACGCCAAGCGACACATCGCTTGCTCCAACGACCGGCCTCGATAGCTTGGCCTTGGCTGGTCAGTACACCCAAGACGCGATGACTATCTCAGGCGGCCTGACCTACGGTGTCCCCGGGGATCAGATCGTCTTGAACCCCCGCGCACCGGGCGGTCAGGTCAGCTTTAACGACAACAGCGTGATCGGTCTGGGCATCCGCATCGGCTTCCGGTTCTGATCCCAACATCACACCCCCCGCGCCCACCCGCGCGGGGGTTTTTTTTTGGCCAAAGCCACCCTTTACGCCCCGCGTCCCTTTCCTTATATCTTCACTCAGGAATTCCGCGGAAGGCACGAACCCATGTCAGAGCATGACCCGCAGCTTGAGGGCACACCGCTTATCAAGCCATCCAGCACCGACCACCCGCTCTACGACCGCGTGGTCGAAGCGTGCCGCAGTGTCTATGACCCTGAAATTCCGGTGAATATCTTCGATCTCGGGCTGGTCTATACCATCGATATCAACCCCGAGAACGAGGTGCGCGTGACCATGACGCTGACCGCACCCGGCTGCCCCGTGGCAGGCGAGATGCCCGGTTGGGTCGCCGATGCGGTCGAGCCGCTCGAAGGGGTCAAGCATGTCGATGTGGAACTGACATGGGATCCGCCTTGGGGCATGGATATGATGTCTGACGAGGCGCGGCTGGAACTGGGCTTTATGTGATGGCCCATCGCGCGCGCCCCCTTGAGCCACAGCGCGACACCGCCTATCTTTCCCCTATCGCAGCAGCGACAAGGAGCTGACGCCATGTTCGGCATCCCCGGCAAACAAGCGATCTCCATCACACCCGCAGCGGCGGCGCAGATCCAGCGCCTGATGGCGCGCGAGGGCCACCAAGGCCTGCGCATCGGCATCAAGAAAGGTGGCTGTGCGGGCATGGAATACACGATGGATTACGTCAGCGATATCAACCCGCATGACGAGATCGTCGAGCAAGACGGCGCGCGGGTGATGATCGCGCCAACAGCCCAGATGTTCCTCTTCGGCACCGAGATCGATTACGAGACCAGCCTGCTTGAGGCGGGTTTCAAATTCCGCAATCCCAATGTGGCCGATGCCTGTGGTTGCGGCGAGTCGATCAAGTTCAAGGATGTGGCCGAGCTTGCAGGCACACAGGTCAAAGCCCAAGGGTGAGCCTGAGCGCCGAACAGATCGCGGCGGCACGCGACCTGTTTTCGGGTCTGGGTGATATCACAACAAGGCGCATGATGGGCGGGCTTTGCCTTTACCATCGTGGCACCATCTTCGCGATCGTGATGGGCGATGGCGGGATTTTCCTCAAAGCTTCCGGCGATATGATCGCAACCCTCGAGGCCGAGGGCTGTAGCCAATGGCAATACCAACGCGCGGGCCGCGCTGCGCCCAGCCATATGCCCTATTGGACCTTGCCCGATGCCGCTTATGACGACCCCGATACCGCCTGTGATTGGGCGCGGCGGGTTTTGGCGCATCTGTAAGGTCGCGCTGTCGGCTTGACCCGCAAGGCGCAGCCTGCCACCCCTAGCATGTTGCTTTGTTGAACAGGATACTGCCCATGCCCCGCAAGATCGCCGCCGGAAATTGGAAGATGCATGGCGATGGCGCAAGCTTGGCCGAGATTGACGCGCTGCTCGACGCCCACCCTGCCCCCGGCGTCGATATTGTCATCTGCCCGCCTGCCACGCTGATCCATCGCATGGCCGGCCATATCGGCGCGCGTCCGATCGCGGTGGGCGGTCAATCCTGCCACGCTGCCGCAAAGGGCGCGCATACCGGCGACATCGCCGCCTCCATGCTGGTCGAGGCGGGCGCAACCCATGTCATCTTGGGCCATTCCGAACGCCGCGCGGATCACGGCGAAAGCGATGCGATGATCCGCGCACAGGTCGAGACCGCGCTGGCGGCCGGGCTCAATGTCATTCTCTGCGTGGGCGAGACCGAGGCCCAGTACAAAGCCGGGATCACGCAAGATATCGTGTCGGATCAACTGGCCCAAGCCCTGCCCCAAACCGACATGCCCGCGCGCATCACCATCGCTTATGAGCCGGTCTGGGCGATCGGTACGGGGCTAGTACCGCAAGACCACGAAATCGCCGCCGTGCATGCCACGATCCGCGAGATCTTACTGCGCGCATTCGGCACCGCAGGTGCGGAGGTGGCGATCCTTTACGGCGGCTCGGTCAAACCCGAGAACGCCGCCGCGATCTTTGCCATCGCCAATGTCGATGGGGCCTTGGTCGGCGGTGCATCGCTGAGCGCAGCTGCATTTTCGCCGATCATCGCGGCACTTGCCAACGCCTAGGGTGTGGCAAGCACGTAGCGGGTCAGCGTCAAGCGGATAAGCCCTTGATATTCCTCCTCGAACTGGCGCATCGCCACGAGGTAACGCCCGGCCTGCACCGGCAAGGCATGCTGCGCATTCACGCTGCCATTGGCGTCGTCATTCCCGCCAAGCCATGTGCCGTCAGCGGCGAAGATATCCAAGATCGGATCGCCATCGTCGATTGTATCGGCGCTGATCAGCACCAACCCCTCCGCGCGGCTTTCGAAAACGAACCATTGCGCCTGATCGCCGGGCACTTGCCATTCCCGCACGGCGGTCGTGGTCAAAACCCCCAGATCTTCGACCGGCCATGATCCATCAAGCGGCGGTGCATTCTCGGCGTTGGCATAGCTTGCCGCGGCAACATCTTGCAGGCCGCGGGCCGAAATCGTCACCCGAACAGGCAAACTCGGGTCCGACAAGGCCCGCATGCCGATGCAGTAATTCCCCGCCGTCAAGGGCTGAAAATAGTCGATCCGGCTGTTGAGGTTATCGGCATCGTCATTCTCGGCCAGCAGCACACCCGATGCATCGAAGAGATAAATATAAGGATCGGCCTGCTCATTTGTGGCGCTGATCGACAGCAGTTGCGGCGCAGCAAGGCTGAAGCGGTAATAGGGCACCGCATCGACGCTATTGGCCATTGTCACGCCTTTGCCCAAGTCCGCATCGATCGGCCCTGTGCCCAAGGTGATCGCCGGGGTATCGGGCAAGCATGGGTCGATCCCCACAAAGGGGGCGCCACCCTGCCAATCGCCGAAACCACCGGCCAACCCGGCTGTCAGCGTTTGCATCTCAAGGCGGCTGACACGCAGATCGGCGCGCACCGCTTCACCACCAAAGCCCATCACGGCCAAGCAATAGACCCCCGGCTCCAGCGCAAGCTCGGCGCGGCTCGACACGCCGCCGCCGCTGTCATCATCGATGACCAAAAGCCGCCCATCGGCATCGAAAAGCTCGATGATCGTGTCGCCATCCGGTGCCGCCGGCGCGGCCTCGATGCGGACAGGCGTCGTGGCGCTCAGTGAAAACAGCCCGACCGCGCGCGCCCCTGCTTGCGAGGCCACCGCCAGATCAAGGGCCGTCGCCGCATTGGCGATATCCGCGCCCGCCTGCCCCGGCCCCATCCATTGGCCGCCATCCCCGACCCCCGCGCAAAGCCCGCTTTGCGCCCAGACGGGTGCCGCCCACCCCAAAGATGAGATCGCGATCACGGCAAAGGCA
>Ga0209652_1000105_pt1 | contig 66661 bp, 62 predicted proteins | sample SaaInl74LU_5_DNA_FD_184641 | JGI IMG/M metagenome (GOLD analysis project Ga0209652, IMG submission 184641) | Marine microbial communities from expanding oxygen minimum zones in the Saanich Inlet - ESP_74LU_5_DNA (SPAdes) (version 2) | ecosystem: Environmental > Aquatic > Marine > Intertidal zone...
GAGGGTCGGCGCGCAGATCGGTGGGTCGGACGGTCGGCCGTTGATCTCAACATTGTTTTGGACCACTCCAAACAGGAAGGCTCGGTTCGACTTTACTCGACGACGCTGCGCACTGAGACCGAGTCGTCGATTGATATAGAGCTGTCAGTTTCGCGTATTGAAAAAAACAACAGCACTCGTATTATGCTGTACGTGCGGGACATCACACGGCGGATCACACCGGACCAGTCAGTCGACGATCACCTCCCCCGCTCAATTGAACAAATTACTGAGCGTGTGGGGCGCGTGCCCCTGAAGGAGCTCGTCAAAGAGTCGACAGACGTCATCGAGGCGCTGTGTATTGAAGCGGCACTTAAGCTAACCAGCGGCAATCGCGCCTCAGCCGCCGAGCTACTGGGTCTCAGCCGTCAAAGCCTCTATACAAAGCTTCGTCGTTTTGACTTGGGCGATGCCGAAGTCGACAGCGACAGCGGACTGACGTAAATAAATTATTACATTTAAATTGTATTGATTTATTGACTGTTTGCCCCGGCATGTACACCATGCTGGGATGAGCAATTCTACGGCGATTAATTCGGGGGCCACGTCACGCTCGTCATCAGCTGACTATATTCAGCTCCTGAAACCCATCACATGGTTTCCACCCATGTGGGCACTTATGTGCGGACTCGTCTCTGCGGGCACCACTCCTTTCGAAGATCCCTGGTTGTTTGCTGCTGGAATTTTACTCACCGGCCCACTGGTCTGCGGTGCCAGCCAAATTATTAATGACTGGCATGATCGCGAAGTCGATGCACTCAACGAGCCACACCGCCCGATCCCTTCTGGCCGTGTTTCAGAAAAAGCAGCGCTGCGATTTGCGATCTGTTGGTGCCTGTTGGCACAAGCATGGAGCTTTACGCTTGGCACTTGGGTTGCCAGTGCAACTGCGCTGGGTTTAGTGCTCGCCTGGGCGTACAGCGCACCACCCCTCCGGCTTAAGCAGAATGGCTGGTGGGGCAACCTCTCGGTGGCCATCAGTTACGAAGGCTTAGCCTGGGTCACCGGTGCTGCCATCGTCATTGGCGGTGGATTACCGTCGACAACTGTTCTGATCGTCGCTGGGCTTTACAGTCTAGGCGCACACGGCATCATGACGCTCAATGACTTCAAGGCCATTGAGGGCGATATCGCCGTCGGCATTCGAACACTACCCGTCCAACTAGGACCTCAACGAGCGGCGCGACTGGCCTGCCTCGTTATGATTGCTCCGCAACTCATTATTTTTGGTCTCCTGCTTTTTTGGGAGCAGATCCTAGCCGGCTCGGTGATCGCCGGGCTCATGGCGGGTCAAGTACTGGCTATGCGGAGGCTGTTAAAGGCACCGCGCGACTTCGCCCCTTGGTATAACGGCGTGGGAGTCACTCAATACGTCGCAGGAATGATGGTGACAGCCTGTGCAATTGGGGGTCATTTTGGGTGAATTAAAAACCCTTACCTGGTTTGCAATTATTCGTTTAGGCCTCATACAGACGTGCCTTGGGGCACTCATATTCCTCCCAACAAATACGCTGAATCGCATTATGGTTGTCGAATATGCGCTGGCCGCATCGGTGCCTGGCTTTTTAATTACCTTGCACCATGTCGTTCAGCTTGCACGACCGTACATCGGCTACGGCAGTGATCGGGGCGGTCGACGCACACCGTGGATCATTGGCGGCATGATTATTCTGGCTATCGGCAGCATTACCGCGGCGCTCGGCACCACATTAGTGGGCAAACTGGGCGTTATCGGTCACGTTATTGCAGCCGGAGGCTACCTACTGATCGGCGTGGGCTCGGGTGCTGCAGGGACTTCATTACTGGTACTGCTATCGAAACAAGTCAGTGACCAGCGCAAACCCGCTGCGGCCTCACTCGTTTGGTTCATGATGATTATGGGGTTTGCCGTAACGGGCGGCATTACAGGCCAACTGCTTGATCCGTTCTCCGAGGGCCGCCTCATGACGGTGATCTGTGGGACCGCAGCGATCGCCCTACTGGTGACCTTTGTGGCGATTGTGGGCATCGAGCAAACCCCTGATTCCACCGAGCCCGTCACGGCTAAGGCGGAAGAAAAGCCCCCGTTCCTGGAGGCTATCAAGGAGGTCTGGTCCGAAGACCATGCTCGAAGATTCACCATTTTTGTCTTTGCATCCATGCTGGCTTACAGCGCACAAGACTTAATTCTGGAGCCCTTCGTGGGCCTAACCTTCGGCTGGACCGTCGGTCAAACCACCGCTTTGGCGGGCATACAGCACTCGGGCATGTTGCTGGGCATGCTGGCCATGGCGGTCTCAACCTATGCGTTTAAGCGCCGAACACGCCATGTCTTACACCTTTGGATTCGGGGCGGCTGCATCGTGTCGGCCTTCGCATTGATTCTGCTCGCCTTCGGCGGAATGAGTAACACCGACTGGCCGATCAACCTTAATGTATTCGTCCTCGGCGTTGCCAACGGCAGTTTTGCTGTTGCAGCGATTGGCGGGATGATGATGCTTGCCAGTCAAGGGCGAGCACAGCGGGACGGCCTTCGCATGGGACTATGGGGAGCAGCTCAGGCGATCTCTTTTGCCATGGGCGGCTTTTTGGGAACTGTGGCTGTTGACCTCACAGGTCTTTGGCTTCAAAACCCCGCAACCTCTTATGGCATTGTCTTTATCGCTGAAGCTATTTTATTCCTGTGGGCTGCAAGCCTCATCTTTAACATCGATCAAAAGATCATCGACTCTGAGCAAAATGATTCGGAAGTTGATGAAGCCTACACGCTGAAAAACCAATTGGGGGGAGTAAACCCATGAGCAATACCCAGACTGACTTTGACGTTATCGTTGTTGGTGGAGGCCCATCAGGTGCAACCGCAGCCCACGAGATCGCGCTTGCAGGTCACCGCGTGTTACTGCTGGAACGAGCCTTTCGAATCAAGCCCTGCGGTGGCGCTATACCGCCCTGCATGCTCGAGGAATTTGATATCCCACGGTCACTTCTCAAGGCTGAAATTCAATCAGCGCGAATGATCTCCCCGTCAGTACAAAAGGTCGACATGCCCATTGAAGGCACGTTTGTCGGCATGGTCGACCGTGACGAATTTGACCCATGGCTAAGATCCAGAGCGCAACAGGCTGGCGCCGAGCTTGAGCTCGCCGCCTTCAAGAAGCTGGAATATCTCGACGACACGACGATCCAAGTCACCTACGTCTCGAAGGACCAGGACACAGAAGTACGCCAAGCAACCGCACGCTGCGTATTGGGTGCTGACGGTGCCCGCTCTAAAGTCGCGCGGCAGGGCATTCCAAAATATGCCGACGTTCCTTGGGTACTCGCCTACCATGAAATCGTTCAAGCCCCGGATATCGCGACCGAGAACTATGACCCACAACGGTGCGAGGTGTGGTACCAAGGCAAGCTCTCTCCTGACTTTTACGCCTGGGTTTTCCCCCACGGAAATTCCGCGAGCATCGGTGTCGGAAGTGCGCGTAAGGACTTCTCAGCACAGGACTCAGTCAGTGCTTTAAGAACGATTTCGGGTCTCGATACGGCCCAGACTATTCGCAAGGAGGGCGCCCCCATACCCATGAAGCCCATGAAGCGCTGGGACGATGGGAAAGGTGTTCTTGTCTCGGGTGACGCAGCCGGTGTCGTCGCGCCTGCATCAGGCGAAGGTATCTATTACGCCATGCTGTGCGGCAGGCTCAGTGCTGACGCTGTCAATGAGTTTTTACTCTCTGGCAAGCCCGCCGCACTCAAAGCCCCACGCAAGCGCTTCATGAAACTTCACGGCCGAACGTTTTGGGCATTAGGTCTACTCCAATACTTTTGGTATCACAGTGATAAGCGGCGCGAGCAATTTGTTGAAATGTGCAAAGACGAAGATGTTCAGACCCTGACGTGGCAGTCTTACACTCAGAAAAAGCTGGTGAAAAAGAAACGTAAAGAGCACCTACGCGTTTTCGTAAAGGATGTCGCGCAACTGCTTGGCCTCTCTAAAACCGCCACCTAGCTCGTGGACACACTGCTTAATTCGGGCGTTTTAATTGGCGGGATCCTTGCGCTTGTCGTAATTGAAATTCTGGCGCTCTGGTCGCAGCAAAAGGGTGCCGAGCATGGCATGTCGATCAGTCAGTACCTGCCCAATCTACTCGCCGGAGTTTTCCTAATGATTGCTGTGCAACTTGCCGTATGGGATGCCTCCAACACAGCACTCCTCAGCTGCTTAACACTCGCCGGTCTTTGCCACCTCTTAGAATTTCGCAAGAACTGGCGGCGAGGGTCACGTACGTAGCACACTCACCACGCGGGCTGCATCGCCACCTGCTTTGGCATTTCGTTCGGAATCGTGGGCAAGAAAAATAATCGCAAAATAGTCGCGCCAATCCCCACCTGCAGCGACATGCGTCGCAGTTTAGCGCCGAGACCCGGTTCATTTTCGAGGGCATCAGCACGCACATTGAGATCTAGCAACCGCTCCAAACCACGCTGGAACTTTGGATCACGCGTATTCAAGGTCAGCGGGAATACCTGCTTTGAGATCTCGGTCGTAATATCAAACACCGTATGGTCAAACTCGGTGACATCCATTCCAAACGCTTCGTAGAGCTTTGGCCGTGAATGGTCACGAACGTACATGGTGGTGTAAACCAAGACCAAGAACATGCGGATATACAGTTTATTAAAACCGGTGAGCAGCTTCGGATTCGCACGCATCAGTAAGGCAAACGCCTCCCCGTGAGAGAACTCATCGTTACACCACTCGTAAAACCAATTAAAAATAGGGTGGAATCGACGCTCCGGATTTCGCTCAAGGTGACGATAGATCGTGATGTAACGCGCGTAGCCAATCTTTTCAGAAAGATACGTGGCATAAAAAATAAACTTGGGACGAAAGTAGGTGTATTCCTTACTCTGCTTCAACACACTGAGGTCGACCGCCACACCCAACTTGTTAAGCGCACGGTTGATGAAGCCGGCATGACGCGACTCATCACGTGCCATGTATCGAAATAGTTGTGCAATCTCTGGATTATCAACCTTTCGCTCGATTTCTTGATACAGCACACAACCGGAATATTCGGCAGTAATCGAGCTCACCAACAAGTCCAAGAACTCTGCTTTCAACTCAGGATCGGCGTCAAGCTCCGCGGGATCAAACTCATAATTCTGCTTGAAGTGCTCACGGTTCTTATCCAGTTCAAAGGCGGCCATCATGGCATCCCACTCGCCTCGGACGGCTTCAATGTCGTACTGACCAATCTCCTGGCAATTTGTCGTGTAAAACCTGGGCGCCAGCGCACGACTTTCTATGGCTTGCTTGGTGCTCTCGTTCATCGCCGCCGAATCTTGTGCCATGTTTCCTCCATGTGCTCATTAGGGCATTCCAAAGCTAACACCATAATGTACAGATTTTTAGCCTATTAAAGTGTAAACTTTATTTTACCTTGGCCATTCAATCAAGTTGATAGTCCATCCCCACTTCATCAGAGACCTCAAATCATGTCCAGCACGAACGGCGAGAAACTTTTTCATCTCGGTTATGTCAGCGTTGAAACGAGCGACCTGGGGTCAGAGGGAATGGTAAGTCTTCTAGATGAAGCGAGGCGCAACAATGCGGAACGTAACCTCACCGGTATTCTTCTCCACCGCGACCGCTCCTTTTATCAGGTGCTTGAGGGCGAAGAGTCTGAAGTGAAGCGAGCGTTTGAGCACATAGAAAAAGACACGCGGCACAAGGCCGTTGATGTGTTGTTCGAGGGCCATGTTGACCAACGCGAGTTTGCCGACTGGCAGATGGGCTTTCTGAATCTCGATGGCTTAAATCCGGAGACGCTTAAGGGTTATTCTGACTTTTTATCGCGTGAGGACAACGCAAAAGATTTTCTTGAGAATCTGAGTCGTGGAAAACGCCTGGCCTTGATGTTTCGCTCAATGGAATAGCCGAGAGAAAGTTTTTTGCTCTTTCGCCCTCGACGCCTAGACTTGAAAAGTGGGGCTCGCAACCCCAAGTCATAGTCCACACAAAAGTTTTGGGAGACATTATGCAGTTTTTATCGTTTGGTCTGATTAGCTCAGTCGCAATAGCCATTCTCTTGATTGTTGTCTTAATGAAGGCCGTCAAGTTTGTGCCACAAAATCGCGCCTTTGTTGTAGAGCGTTTTGGAAAGTACACCCGCACTCTAGAGGCAGGCCTTAACTTTCTAAACCCTTTCTTCGATCGGGTCTCTTACAACCGAACCCTAAAAGAACAGGCTTATGACATCCCCAGCCAATCGGCCATCACGCGTGACAACATTCAACTCGTTGTAGACGGCGTACTCTATTTAAAAGTCTTGGACCCCTATAAAGCGTCTTACGGCGTTGACGACTACGTTTACGCTGTCACACAGCTCGCGCAAACCACAATGCGGAGCGAGATTGGTAAAATCGAACTTGATAAAACGTTTGAGGAGCGGGAGGCTCTCAACAACAACATCGTTTCTCAAATTAATGAGGCAGCTGGTCCCTGGGGTGTCATGGTGCTTCGTTACGAAATCAAGGATATCGAGCCACCACGAACTGTTCTTGACGCCATGGAACGACAGATGAAAGCCGAGCGAGAAAAACGCGCGTCTATTCTTGAGTCAGAAGGCGAACGGCAGTCATCGATCAATGTCGCTGAAGGTGAAAAGCAATCGCGCGTTCTCGCTGCCGAGGCTGAGAAAGCAGAGCAGATATTAAAAGCAGAGGGGGAGGCGAATGCGATCATCGCGGTCGCAAACGCGAAGGCTGAGGCGCTTGCAAAAGTCGGTGCCGCCGCCAATACGGAAGACGGTCAAAAAGCCGTGCAGTTGGATCTTGCTGAACAAGCTATCACCGCCAAAGAGGCTATTGCGCGCAAGTCTTCGGTCGTACTGCTAAGCGACTCGCAAACGAATGCCGCGAACGTCGTTGCCGAGGCGATGACCATTGTCAATCGCCTGAACGCGGTGCAAGGGACGACTGATGGGACTTCTTGAATATTTTAGTGAGAACCAGGCGAGCTTTTGGTTCGCACTGGGGGCTTTGGCGCTTGTCATAGAGTTAGCGGTGCTTGGCATGAGCACCATCATTCTCTTCCTTATCGGTCTAGGCGCCTTGGTCACCGGGCTATTGGTTTACCTGGGTATTGTCCCCAACGGATGGCTCGCAGGCTTTGCGGTCATGGGCATTACCTCATTTGTACTGGGCGTCGCTTTGTGGAAACCGCTCAAGAAATATCAGACGGCCGAACCTCCTCGCTCAGGACAAAGCTCTGACTTTGTTGGACACGAATTTAAACTCTCAAGTTTATTAGATCGGGAAACGCACTCGACACATCAGTTCTCTGGCGTGACCTGGCGCGTAGATCTTGCCCGCGAGGAAGGCGATAAGTCCCTAGCCTCAGGCGATCGTGTCCGCGTCGTCGCCCTGCATCCGGGAATCCTCATCGTGGCTCAAGCCTGATTTAACGCGCTGACAGCCGGTCGCATCACAGCGAAGTTGCCATCTGCGGTCCCTATCAGTCTGTCTCTCACGTAAAGCTCGCCGCGCACATTAACAATTTTTTTTCCACGATTCATGACAGTGGCGATGCACTCGACCGTGCCGTCACGAACCGGTTTCAAGAAGTTCATGGTGATCTGAATCGTTGCGCAAACCTCACCTTCGTCTAAGTGTTGCATCACTGCCCCCCCCATAGCATTGTCCACTAGGGAAAAGAGTGCGCCCCCGTGAACAACACCGTTGGGATTTAAGTGCATCTCACTAATCGTGAGATTCCCCCTCGCAGCCTCAGGCTGGCAGGTTGGCGTCTCTAATCCAATGAGTTCAGCAAATCCGGGGCTAGGCATAAGGCACTCTGCGGCTTAAACGTTTAAGGAGCCGCAATATAGCAACTGGTATAGCAACTGGTATAGCAACTGTACTGCCTCGGTCACGGCTTACTCGGCGTGTCTTGGACGGCCTCTGATGGTGTCAACATGTGCAGCATAAGCTCACGGATTAATCCAACAGTTCGTTTCAGTAAATACCATGGATGCGTACGGCGCTTCTCAATGAGAAAACGTTTTGAGTTTCGCCTTGAAAAACGATGGTTGACGGAGTCCGGCACCGCCCATTGCAACGGCCAACAACGGCGGAGCACGAACATCAGACAAACTCAGCGCGAATTAGTCGTCAGCTCGTTTTAACAGATGTGACTCAATAAAATCTGCCTGACGACGATAGTAGAACAAACGATTCGATCGTTTGCGCCAGCCGTGCCCCTCATCGGGTATTTTGATATAAGGCGCCTCTACGCCGTTGGCACGAAGCGTTTTAACCATAACTTCTGTTTCATAAATATTAATCCTTGGATCCATCTCTCCGTGGGAGTACAAGACAGGTACGCGAATGTTGTCAGCCTGACGAATTGGTGAATTAACAGTGTAGAAGTCACGCCACTCGGACTCACGGATATCCCCATACTCAAGGCGATCAGACGCCTGGAGTGCCGGAGAGGCCACCTCCAGTGCGGTGACCCAGTCAGCGACCCCGTAGCGCGAGACACCGACCTTAAATGCTGACGGGTAGGCCGCAAGCACAGCATTGACCATATACCCACCGTAAGAGCCGCCCGAAACCGCCGCTCTGGAGGCATCCACCCGTCCGTCGCCCTCAAAGAAAGCCAGCATATCCACAAGATCGCGCACACTGTCCAAGCGCTTGCGTTGATCATCGAGCGTTACGTAGGTTCGTCCAAAACCGGTCGAGCCGCGCACGTTGGGTTTAAACACAGCCACTCCGCGCGCCACGTGATATTGAGACACCGCATCAAAGTTCGCTCTCGACTGCGCGGTAGGCCCGCCGTGAACCTCAAAAATCACAGGGGGCGCTGAGGTCTCTCCACCGGATACGGGCAGATACAAAAGCCCTTGAAGCTCGACTCCATCGCGTGCAGGCATGGTCACACTGACCGGCTTAACAAGTGATTCAGCTGGAACTCCGGCAAGATTCGAACTGATCAGTCGACGGCTTACGCCACTGCCCAACTCAATGAGATAGATGTCGCCTGGCGTTCGCCAGCCACTAATACCGACAGACACCAAGTCGCTCTGGTCAGAGCAACTCAGTGTATAGACACCGTCGGGCATGTCCGGGAATCCAAGCGCCTCACCCGAGGAGAGATCGCGCCCCCTAAGCACATCAAAGCCATTTTGATTTTCCAACCACATCAGGTACCTGTCTGCCGGACCACAGAGGTTCACAGCGGACAAATCGAACGCTGACTCCGCCACTGAAACGAAGCGGCTGGCGGTTACGTCATACGCCATGACTGCCGCGAACTCACGATCAAGATTACTGGTGAGATACAACGTTTTGCTGTCTGAAGACCACGCGAAACCCCCATCGCCATGGTTTGCGCGTGACTCAGGTTGTGACACTACGGACAGGGTGCCACTCGAGAGGTCGAGCAGGTACAAATAGTCCGAATCCTCCCCGACCGCCTCAGTGATGACTAAGTAACGGTTATCAGGGGATAAGGCACGCGCGAAGTTACCGTAGCGCCCCTCGTAAATAAGACGCGCATCGCCAGTCTCAAGCGATGCTTCATACACGTCATAGTGCAAGCCTGTTCGTTCTGTCGACGAGAAGTAAAACGTGTTGTTATCGTCGGCGATATCACCCAGAACTCGAAACCCACCGTCTGTTGCTGGAAATATTGTGCGCTCCGTTGCAGCGTAACGATCGATTGTGAAGTAAGTCTCCTGCTCGTTCCCGTTATTGTCGGCGCCGTAGACCAAACCAGAGCTGTTTGGAAGCCACCTGAAAAATGTAATGCCCTGCCCGAAGGTCATTTGCCGGGGTTCTCCCCCGTCACTTGAGATACTCCAAAGTTGTGACGCTCCGGTAATTGACGAGCGATACACCACTTGGTCACCGTCTGGAGAAATCTGCGCGCCCGACGCACCGTTGGCCATTAAGTATCGGCTAATATCCGCCGGCTGATCGCCTGCCATGCCCACCGTGTTAGTTTCCTTAGTCGGTACAATCGCGTCGAGCTTTGCCGCGTCTTGGGGCCGGGAGCAGCCCATCAGGGCCACCGCGATGAGCAAGCAAACCAGTTCTGTTTTTTGTTGCAAAAATTTACTCATGCGGACACTCCTCTTTTGCTCTAGCGCACGGCGGGTGCGGTCAGTGCAAGCTCGCCTGTATCAGCATTCATTCGGGCATAGGCGCCAATAGGAACGGTGCTCTGCTGCTCGATATGGCCAATCATTGCGCCGAAATAGCACGGCACTCCCAAAGGCTCACAATGCTGCTTTAAGATATCCATCAGTGCAAAATTTCCCAGGCCTGGGTTTGGCTCGACCCCCGTAAAGTGGCCGAAAATGATTCCAGAAACCTGACGTAACTCGCCGCTTAGTGACAGTTGGGTGAGCATACGATCAACCCGATAAATAGCCTCCCCCACGTCTTCAAGAAAAAGAATGGCACCTGAAAATGAGGGCAGGTAGGGCGAGCCGAGAAGTGCGCTAATCAGTGTTAAGTTACCACCAATCAATGGCCCCTGGGCAATACCTGAGGTAATGGTCTGTATGCGATGGTCTCTAGCCACTAAATCGTCATCAACAATAACCGGGTTCTCATAGGTTTCCGCCCGCGCCTCAAAAAGTACGCGACGCATACCTTGGTGGGTAAAGTCATTCCAGCGAGACATGACATTGGGGCCGTGAAAGGTGATCAATCCGGTTTTTGCGAATACCGCATTAAGGAGACTCGTAATGTCGCTGTAACCCAAGAGAATTTTGGGGTTCTTCCGGATCACGTCAAAATCCAGATACGGGAGAACTCGGCTGGCCCCCCAACCGCCGCGAAGCGCGAATACAGCGTCAATGCGCGTATCAGCGAAAGCCGCGTTGATATCGGCCGCTCGGTCCTCATCCGTTCCGGCGAGATACCCAAATCGATCCATGACATGATTACCAACCTTGGCCTTAAGCCCCATGGCCTCCAAGGTCTCGAGCGCCAGTTGCAACTCGAGTGACTCGTAGGTCACCGAGGCTGGGGCGACGAGCGCGACGGTATCACCCGGGCTCAACCTTCGGGGTCGATGGCCTTGCTGGGCAAACGCGGGGAGAGCAACCCCACTCGCCAGCGCGCCGGCAACTGCTAATTGTAAAATCGACCGTCGCTGCATCGTGCGGTTCCCCTACTCACATGCGATGAGCTTGGCAGAGCGCCTCTTCCACAGCAAGTGGCCTGTAAATTGATAGACACGCGATAGCCGATCCGTCGTGACCGCGGATAAATACGTCTGTTCTCAGCCGCACTAATAGTCAGCTCGATCACAAGATGCCCGTCATCCGTTAAGCACGTTTTTGCCCAAGCAGGTGGCGCGATCAGCCTCGACTATGGCGCTAACTGTCCAATTCGCAGCCGCAACGACAATTGCGTACTATCGATTGGGTGTCCCACGTCGACAACACTAACGAGGAAGCCGTCATGCGCTCTGGTTTTATTTCAATTACATTCGTCTTTTTCATAACGTTAAGCGGCTGTTCGAACGAACCCCCTGTCGAACCCGCCGACCTTGTGTTCTCAGGTGGTGCGGTTTTCACCTCAGATCCTCTAGCGCCCGCTGCATCGGCACTCGCGGTCCGAGGCGACACAATCGTCTATGTTGGGGACTCAGCGGGTCTCACGCCGTTTATTGGTAACGATACGCAACAGATTTCGATTGGTGATGGCCTGCTGATACCTGGGCTTATGGACTCGCATACGCACGTCTTCAATGGCTCATTTGCTGATGTCGGTGTGAATTTGAGTCTTGCAGACACACGAGAAAAACTCCAACTCGCGCTTGAAACCATAAGAGAAACGAACCCCGGAAACGCGCCCGTCTATGCCCGCGGCTGGCAAAACCATCTGTTTCCGAAAACCGGACCTACAGCGGCGGAGCTCGACGCCATTTTTGGCGACCGCATTGTGATTTTAGGTTCAGTCGATGGTCACTCTCGCTGGTTTTCATCGCGCGCACTGCAAGAAGGCGGCATCACCGCCAGTACTGTAGACCCTCAGCCTGGTGTGAGTTTTTTTGAGCGCGACCCGCTGACCAATACCCCGCTTGGGACCGGACGTGAAAAAGCAGGGGCTGAGCTTGTGGAACAATTTATCCCCGGAGATCAACTCGCGTATCAGCAACGGTTCGTCGCTTGGCTACCGAGAGCTGCCGCAGCTGGCCTGACGAGCGTTTTCGACGCGTGGGCAGGGGCGCCTAGTGAAACGGACGCTTACGAGATATGGCGGTCACTCGACCAGGCTGGAGCGCTGACTCTGCGGATTTTTGGCTCCGTTCGCGAAATTGACAACGCCACTAAAATTGCGAATCGCTTTAAGCGATTTTCCGAGGAGTTTAGTGGCGCTCTGGTTCGCCCCGAGGCGGTAAAATTAGCAGCGGATGGTGTACCCGAGGGCCATACCGCCTTTCTACTCACACCTTATATCGACTCCCACAACGAGGACTTTGGGCAGCCGATGATTTCTAAAGCAGACCTCACCTCGAATATTGAGACGTACTTCAGCTACGACATACCGGTTCATATCCACGCCATCGGTGGCGGCGCTGTGCGCATGTCGCTCGATGCCATAGAGACTGCTCGAGCGAGCACGGGTAATGACAGTGTTCGAGCCACTATCGCCCATATGGACTTTGTTCACCCAGAGGACATACCGCGCTTTAGCGCTTTAAACGTGACCGCACAGACGTCTATTCAATGGGCCGCTCGCGATCCCTCGTACTTCAATATCGGGTCTTTTGTCGGCATGGATAAAGTCGAAAACGCCTACCCCGTTCGGTCGATTATGATGTCAGGCGCAAATCAAAGCTTCGGTGCCGACTGGCCGGCATCGGCTTACCTGTCGACGTATAAGCCATTGGAACTGATTGAAGCTGCCGTCACCCGACGATTACCCGGCACTCCTGATATGCCCGCTCGTAACGCCGATCAGGCCGTGACCGTCGCAGAGGCAATCGTCGCCATGACACGCAATACCGCCATCCAAGTCGGCGAATTAGACGCCTTAGGGTCACTGACGGAGGGTAAACGCGCTGACCTCGTGTTACTGAAGCATAATCTCTTTGAGATTCCACAGGAGAGCATCAGTACGACGCCGGTGCTTATGACCGTGGTCAATGGTCAAGTTGTTCACCGCCAGTAACGACCCATAACAGACGAGGGCCGTCTCCATCGGCTTACGGGTCGCCGACCATTATCATGCGCGCGCAATGACGCGCTTAAATACGCGGTCAAATACTTCAAGGTCTTCCAGCTTCCCCATACTGACCCTAATGTAGGTGGGATAACCCGCGTAGCCTCCATTAATGAGGACACCCTCTCGGGCCATCGCCTCACGGAATGCTTGCGCGTCACGACCGATGTCGACGAATACGAAATTAGCCTCTGACTGCACTGGATCAAAGCCGGCATCGCGCAACGTTTTTTCTACCATCGCCCTGCCTTGGAGCACCTTTTGCCGCGAAAACGCGATAAACGGTTGATCCTCGTAGCTGTGGAAGGCCGCTGTCAAACCAATGCCGTTTGGCCAGGCCATTATGTGGTTTCCAACCCGATCAATAATATCCGGCCGCCCCAGACCGTATCCGACTCGCATGCCTGCCAAACCAAAAATCTTAGAAAACGTGCGTGTCACCAGCACGTTCGCACCCTCGCGCACTAGATCGACCATGGAGCCTTGCGTCGGATCGTCCATAAGCTCGTTGTAAGCTTCATCGACAATAACCAAGGCCCGATCACCAACGCGTCGGCAAAATCCGCGCAATTTGTCGGGATCAATGGGAAGGCCCGTTGGATTATTCGGATTCGCCAAATAAACCATACTGATCGACTCATCAACGCGCTGCTCCATCACCGTGAGATCGACTTGAAGGTCTTCACGCAAAGGCACCCGAGTGATGGGAATCCCCAAGGTTTCAGCATAACCCAGGTGCGCGTCGTAGGTCAGCGCGGGCGTTAAAACACCGCCCTTTTTTCCGTAGGCCATGAGCGCTGCCTGTAAACCTTCATTGGATCCCGATGAGACGAATAAATGCTCAGCTCCTAGGTCATGATTGGCAGCAATTGCGGCAACGAGCTTGTCGCGTATGGGGTAGTCGTAGGGTGAATCCGGATAATACGCGGTGAGCGCAAGTATTTTTTTGACCTCGGCTAACGCTCGGGGGCTGGGTCCGTAAGGGTTTTCGTTGAACACCAACCTAACTTGCCCCTGGGGAATAATGTACTGGCCCAGGCTGGGTGCCGCGCCGACTGCAAAAGCAGTGCCACTCAAAGCAGTCAAAAAGTCACGTCGCTTCATCCTCATACTCCTGCGCAATGATTCACGCCCTACTATAGATTGTTTCGCAGCGTCTGCGCACCGTCTACGGTGCCCTCAAGACTCAGTCAGCTTAAAAAAAGCCGCAAGCGCCAGTTTGAAGTCAGGTTCTGAGTTGACGTTAAGGCAGGACTCCCAGCCTGCCGGTGCGCTCACGTGCCTAACGGCCACTCCATCTAAAAAGCCCATGACGGAACGACCGCCTTTGGCCAAGTACGCTGAAGCGGCGTCGGCCAGTGCGGTGGAATATATTCCGTGCAGGGGATGCGCGCGCTGGCCCTGCAGAAACACCACCCCCTCTGGTTTTGGTGGGATCGAGGACAACACCTTATAAATCTCGTCCGGTGCTATAAGCGTGTCGCAAGGGATGACGAGTACGTGCCCCTCATCGCCATCCTCAGGTGACGCCGAGTGCAGCGCCTGCGCAATGCCAACGAGAGGCCCTCCAGCAGGAAAAGTATCATCAAGGTAGGTCACGTTGTAGTGATCAACAATGGGGTATCGGCGCGAGCCTGAGCATATCAACACGCGGATATCACCGAAGACTCGTCTCACGTTGCTCACCTGCTTTTCAATCAAAGGTAAACCATCGACCGTGAGCATCGCCTTATCAACACCCATTCGACGACTCTCGCCACCGGACAATATCGCGACCGAATTAATCTCTATTCGAGGCGCATTCATCCGTTTTTAAACCCACTAAACACCGTCGCACCAAGGGAAAACGGAAACCATAACCTCTGCGCCTGCACGAATGTGCGCCACATCTGCAGGAATGCGGATCGTGCAGTTCGCTTGTGCTAATCCCATCACGCGGTGTGAGTCTTGACTCGAAAAAGCGCTCACTCGCCATTGCGGAAGACTCGAATCAGTCACCTCGCGCCTCAGAACGCCCCGCTGAAACTCAAGCCGACCCGGACGTCGTTTAATATCAGCATCAACAATCGCCAGTTGTTGCGCCGGATCTCCAACATCATTGCCACTGATCAGTAACTGAATGACCGGAAGGTAGAGCTCAGTCATCACAACAAACGACGAGACGGCGTTACCCGGCAAACCAAAGAACAGGGCCCGACCCCCATCGGGTTGATCGAGATGTCCAAAACAGACGGGCTTACCGGGCTTCATCGCCACTCTGTAGTGGGTGAGTACGCCCATTGACTCCACGCATGATCGAACAAAGTCATAGTCACCTACTGAAACTCCGCCACTGCTTATGACTAGATCTGCAGCGAGCGCAGCAGCGCGCAAGCACGCCGCAATGGCCTCAGGGGTATCCTCAATCACCCCAAGGTCGATCAGCTCAACAGGGTACTGGTGAAGGACTGCATGGATCGACAGCCGATTACTCTCAAAAATATCACCAGCACCCAGTATCTCACCCGGTTTTTTGAGTTCATCACCAGTTGCAAAAATCGCGATACGCAAGGGCCGTCGAACGGTTACGTCCGCGAGTCCCTGACTGGCGAGGAGCGGCACCTTATTCGGCGTCACTTGTTCCCCTGCCCGCGCCAAATAAGCGCCCTTACAAATCTCTTCGCCTTGCCGGCGTATATTGGACCCCACGTCAGCGGGCGCTTGAATTTCGATTAAATTAGGTTCGACGGGCGCCACGTTTTCTTGGATGACAACCGTATCGCTCGACGGCGGAACCACCGCACCCGTAAAGATCCGAATGCACTCGCCGGGAGCCAGCGGCCGCCCCGCATAGGGCAACCCCGCTCGTGACTCCCCAATCAGTTTGTACCGCTGCGAAACGGTGATGGAGAGCTCGTTTTTTTGCGCGCAAAGTGCGTAGCCGTCCATTGCTGAGACATCGTTTAGGGGCAGGTCCAACGGTGCAACGAGATCTTCCGTCAAATAGCGGCCAAGCCCTTCGATCAAGGGGACACGTTCTGGTGTCGGTGGCTGATCTTTTAACCAGTCCTCACAGAGTATTCGAATGCTGTCTTGAGCCTCAGAAAAGCTGATCATGATGACGCCACTTTGTGTGAACAATACAGTTTGAAGTCACTGTGGCGTGAGAGCAAGGCAGTGCGGCAATGAACACCGATCGCCAATTAGCGCATGGATCTTGAAAACACCTCACGCACCATGGGTTCAAAGTACGCAAGCGGTCGCGTCGGGTAGGCGGGATCAAAGGACGCTTGATCCCAAACCTCGCAAAAGTGTACGCAACGCTCGTAGTGTGGGTGTCCTTTATACTTGTCCCGAGCGTGGCGATCACCACCGGTGTGGTGTGCGTAATAGTACGCTTGGAAGAGACCGTGCTTTTCAATCACCCAAACAATTTCCTCGCTGACAAACGGCTTGAGCAATGCTGCGGCAAATTCGGAGTGACTCAACGGCGCTAAGTCGTCACCGATATCGTGAACCAGCGCAGCGACAATCCAGTCGATGCTGGCGCCATCTGCTTGCGCACGTGTCGCGGTCTGCAGCGAATGTTGAAGTCGGTCAATCTTATAGCCGGCCAGCCCGTTGGAAAGCGCCGCCAATGCAGTCATAACTCGATCAGGCAGGCCTTGAATGTGGTCAGTCTCAAGTTGCTCCAACATTTGATAGTCGGCTTGAGTGCCGTCTTTCATCTGGGTAAAGGAAACTTCAGTCATGTGATCTCGCCAGCACGGTTAAACGGTTACGCACGTTATCATGCTCAAAATAGGCGTCTTGTAAATGGCGGTTTCCACTGCTCTCGATCGCTTCTCGACCGTGCAAAATACGATGGCTGGCAACGACTAAAATTTGTCCGCCCTCCAGTCTAAAGCTTCGCGACAAGTCCGTAGAAACAAGCCGCCGGCTCAACGCGTAATAAGCGTCGTAAAACGCCGCTGTTTCAGGGTCTTGATGATCCATAACCTGCATTAACTGATTTGAATACCGGAAAATAACGACCTGGCCTCGGGCATTAAGTTGCACAATCGGCTCACAAGCGTAGGTCTCGTTGCGCTCATCAAACTCGCGAAACGGAACCGGAACCCGGCACAACACGTCAAATGCCTCGGGATCATCTCGCCTAAAGCCCTCCAGTACCCCCCAGCCGTCGAGAATCGTCGAGTTTCCACCGACGGCTTCATTGACGAGCATATGAAGCGCTTGGACACTGGGCGGCCAGGAGTAACTGGCGAAATCATTGTGGGGGGGCAGTGCCAGACTCGTGTGCGCCACATTGTAACCATTAGGGTCGACTTTGACATTATGGATGCGCTCAAATAACACCTCACGAACGGGACCCAGACGCTCAGAGAGCCGCTCAAGCGTGCCGTCTTCATGTCCAGCGGCGCCGAGTAATAACACTCCGGACGTCAAAAATTCGGTGATCGCCGATGTCGCACAGTCATCATCTGACTGAAAGGCCAAGAAGTCATAGCAATTGGGAAAGTAGTCCTCGCACCACGGCTTCCATGTGGGCGTGATGCGCGCGTGAGTCGCCTCTAAAAATGCTCTGGGATAGTAACTCGTATGACCATCCCCCCAACCAATAGTGACACCTTCCTGAGTAGGGTCTATCGCCTCGGCGACAACGCAATCGAGCGAGGCAAGATGAAATCTTTTTTCTTGGGTTTGGGTGACGCGACATGAAGAGCAGGGGCAGACATCTCGCAGCCACAAAACCGGGGCAGAGAAGTCGCCGCCGTCAGGCCATTGAAAGTCAAGATGCAACGCATTCTTAGTCGCCGTCACCATCATTTTTTCCTCGTGCTGCGGCGAGGCTGTGACGCCTCGCTTACGAGACCATAAAAAACCAATATCTTCGATAAATCAATGGCTTTTTGTGACTGAATTTAACGCTTTTTTTGGCGCCAACTTCCATGAAATCCGTAAGGTATTCGGTGATCTAACTTGGCGGTGGCCACTGGACCCTCCTCGACCCGCTCTGCATCGAGAATCACCATGGAAGAGGTCGACGAGTGAGGGTCATAGACCGTCGCAAGTAACCACCCTTCGCCCTCTTTCGCATCGCCATGCGCTTCAACAAACACCGGCTCGGATACCCCGTTACCAAAGCCCGCATCCCACGTTTGAGCGTTGCCCGTCTCGTAGTCAAAATGCGTGATCTCATGGAACAGCCCACCGTCACCTTTCGCGCGTTTTGAGGCTGCTGCGATGTACCCGTGACGATGTCTTGCCGCTGTAAATCGGTCGTCAATACGAGGGAACTCCGACGCCACATCCAATGTTCTGTGACGGTCGATGGCGCCTGTTTTCACATCGAGGGTCCAGCGCGTCAGCTTACCTTGCGCATCGGCATGTGCAGGAATGCTGCCATCCACGTTTGGGAAGTTCGGTGCAACGGGAAAGTCGATTGCGTCAAAGGTCACGCGCGTCCCGTCGTTCCATGCATTGAGGTAGTGAAAAATATAGCGGCTAGGGGCCTCAATCCACTGAATCGTTGAGACGTTCGCTCCTCTGGCAAGAACGCCAATATAGGCCCCTGCCTGACCATCAAACGCAAAGGGAAATCCGAATTTATCGATGCGACTCAGATCGCAAGTCAGTGGAAATACAGGAAACAACACGTAGTCACGCGTGATCATGAAGTCATGAACCATCGCAGCATAGGGTGCTTTGAAGGTATCCGAGCGCACTGTGCGCCCCCTTTTATCGATGACGTGATAGGTCATGGTGTTGCTGCCAAAATGATCCGTCATGTACCCGAAGCCGTGCAACTCGCCCGTTTCAGGATCGACTTTAGGGTGGGCCGTCATGGCGCCATCGATACCGTCGGCGTAATGACCATAGCCGGAGGATGCCAGCGAGGTGGGTTCAATGCTGAAGGGATGGCTTCCTTCTTCAAGCGCGAGTAAGTGCTCGCCGTGCGTCACAATATGGGTATTGGCAACACCGTTTCGTCGATGACTCTCGATCTGACCCGTTGCTTTATTAATCGACATTTCCAAGCTCAAGCCATGCCCAAGCTCGATCTCTCGCTCAAACTTCGGCGTCCGTACCCACCGGTTAACGTAGTCGACCCGACCGTCCTCAACGTGAAACGCGTGAACCATGCCCGTGCCAAAAAACCAGTGGTAGGCACCTTTCACAAACTTGGGGTTCGGCCCAATTCGGTATAAGGACCCTGATAAATCAGTCGGCACCGTGCCTTCAATAACAAGATCGTTATAGGACGCCTCAAAATTAATAGGGGCGTAATTTCCTCGGAGTTGTGGATGATTTGGGAGCGAAGCGGCCATGTATTGTTCTCAACGTCGGTAATAAACAAACGATACTCAAGTTGCAGGAGTGAGAGTAGTCATTCTTAACACCCATCTCACATTCGCCGCACACGCTCTTAGATGCCATACCCACGTTTTGTCCCGTTAATGGTGATAGCCTGACGGACGATTTAAACGATGAACGACTGCGTAGGAGTCTGGTAATGGCGAATCACCCGTTTGATTGGAATACTTGGTCTGGTCTGGATGCCACTGAATTAGCGCAATCCATCAATGAGGGTGACGTGTCAGTACCCGAAGTGTTGGCGCAACTTGCAGACGCGGTTTCCATTCAAAACCCATCGCTCAATGCGGTGATTGAGCTTTTTGACGATGTTATCGAGACACCGTCCACCAGCGGTGCAAACCCGGACGGCCCATTTTACGGTGTGCCCATCCTCATCAAAGACATGGGCTCTCGAATAGCCGGTCGACATCAACAAATTGGACTGGGGTTCAAGAAACCGGAACCGGCTGTCGATGATGACCCACTGATTGAAAATTTTCGGCAAGCGGGCTTCATCGTTTGCGGACGTACTGCAGTCCCTGAAGACGGTATGACACTCATCACACACAGCATTCCTCAAGGAGACACGCGAAATCCCTTCAACCTACAACACACCCCGGGAGGCTCCTCTGGCGGTTCTTCAGCGGCGGTAGCAGGCGGTATGACACCGATCTGTTCGGCCTCAGATGGGGCAGGTTCAATTCGATTTCCCGCCTCATGGACGGGGCTCATCGGCCTTAAGGGCACTCGGGGCATCAACCCTCTGCCAAAGGGCCTCAACGAGTCAATACTTGCCGGCGCGGTAGAGGGTGCGCTCGTACGAAGTATGAGGGACTGCGCTGCGGTCACCGAAGTACTTGCGATCCACCGGCATCTGGGCGGCAGTTTTATGCCGTCGCATCCCCCACCGACACTGCGTCCGCAAGCCCAGGTAAAAAGCAGACAGTTTCGTATCGGATTTTGCACCCAGGCCTGGGGGAGCGATGTGAAAATTGACTCGGATGTCCAGTCCGCACTGGCAAAAATGGCCCAGCGGCTTGAGCACCTGGGTCATCAAGTGATTGAGCTCAGCCCCCAAGACATCTGTGATTTTAATTCGCTAAGAGAATCATTCACCGTTGCAGAGTGGTTGTTGCCGATCAGTCGCGAACTTATGCATCAAGTTCATGAAGCCAATGTCGAACTGACCGACGCCAACGCGTCCATTCAATTGAGAAATCACCTCGCCCTGGCAGATCGCTACGATGTCGATGACCTGTTTGGCGCGCAACTTGAAACAGAAGAGCTGATGCGGCGTTGGGGCGCGTTTTGGCAATACGGCCCCTGTGATCTATTGCTCTCACCGGTCACACCCATTACCTGTCCTGAAGTGACCGCGTCCTACCGTATGGATTCGGATCTGGATTTTGACAGCTGGTTTGCCGCGCTGTTTGATGCTGCGTGTTTTACCATCCCGGCCAATCACATGGGCCTTCCTGCGCTATCAATACCCGCAGGCCTGGACCACAATGGCTGTCCCATTGGAATGCAGTTGATGGCGCCCTGGCGACACGAGCACGACCTCCTCCACCTTGGATTTCAGATCGAGCAATCGCATCCGGAACTCTTCAACCTCAAACCTCGTCACGGCTTACACCGCTAATCAATGAACACCGAGCATGCTCTCGCTCATCGCGATCGAAGTCGACAGCTCGTTGGCTATTGGGTGCTCGTTGTCTTGGGAGCCATGCCCTTTGCCGTACAGCCTTTTTTCCTGGGGGTCATGAGCGCTGAATTCAGTCTCAGTCCCGACGAGCTGGGTTACATCGCCTCAGCCGACGTATTGGGCATTGTGTTGGCGAGCTTTACGGGTTTCTGGTGGCTTAAACGCTTCTCTTTCAAACGACTCATTGGCCTCTCTTGCGCAGTAATGGTGGTGGGTTACGCAGCGCTTGCGGTGACCGAGAGCTTTCAGCAAGTGTTTATCCTGAGGGTCGTTGCTGGCATATTTGGACACGGTATTGCGTTTTCGTTAGGCACCGCCCTTCTGTGCCGAACCGAACGCCCCGACCGTGCCATCGCTATCAGCGTCGTCACCCAAATCGGTTTTAGTGCGATTCTCCTGCTCACACTACCGCAGCTACTCGGTCTTATGGGGGTAGAGAACATATACCTATTGCTGGGTCTAGTAGTCCTGCTTGGCGTGCCACTCGTCACACAAGTCAGCGCAGCAGCACCCACTACCGCGCCAGCCGCAAAATCTGCAGGGTCCTCAAAGCGCATCGCACTTCTACTGTTGGCACTTGTTTGCTACCAAATAGGCCTCTCGTCAATCTGGGCTTTTATCGAATCGTTAAGCGGTGAAAGAGGCTTCTCGCTGTCGCAAACCGGCATCATGCTCGCCGTTGTCTTGCCCTTAAGCATGTTGGGTTCTGTTTTAGCCGGAGTACTCGATCTTCGTTTTGGCCGCGTCCTACCCGTTGTCTTGGCCACCGTGGTCGCAAGCATTGGTTTAGTTGTCTTAATTAATACGCAACAGACCCAACTCTTCGCACTCGCGTTTCTCGTGCATCAACTCGCTTGGAACTACGGTATCGCGTACGTCTACGGCGCCTTGGCTGAGGCCAGTGGCAATAGCGGTGCAGAAGTCCTTGCACCGGGCAGTCAGTCACTGGGAACTGCACTGGGGCCGATCCTGGCCGGCCTCACCGCCGCTCAGTTTTCTTTGGCCTCAGTGGTTTGGATTTCGCTGAGCGGAATGACGTTGTGCGTCATCATTCTAACTTTAATGCAAGGGACCTATCGCGCGCGTAACTGAGCAAACGCGTAAGGACGTTCCTCGGGCACTTGCTGAATTTCGATCACATTACCGAACGGGTCTCGCCCATAGGTCATCAGATACCCGTCGCCTGCATCAATCGGATCCGAGTGCCATTGGATTCCATGAGCCTTAAGTGCGACAAAGGCCTCGTGAACATTCTCGACTTCAAAAGACAAGTGCGTGATTCCAAAATCATTCATCCGCCGCTCAATCTCCCGAGGTGTGGGGCTGTGAAACTCAAAGAGCTCAATAAAAAGATTACCGGCATGCAACATGGCCACCGTTACGTCGGTCTGCGAGAGACGCGTCACCCGATCGCCCTCTTCGCTGTGCCCTAGATGTTCATGATCAACCAGCTCGAAACCAAATGCTGCTTGGTAGAAGTTAATCGCCTTGTCTAGGTCTGGGACTGACAGTGCAACATGGTGCAGACCTTTTATCTTTACTGGCGCAGGCAGTGACATTGGCGCTCTCCTTTGGACAATTTGATTATTCGATTATGTCACGCGCAAAGACATCGTCCACGGTTTCATGGTGCTTAATCAGCCGCGCCTTTCCTTGGTCAATCATCACCGACCCGGGTCTCGGCAGTGCATTAAAGTTCGCAGCCATAGGCTCGATATAAGCCCCCGTTGGATAAATAGCCAGCACGTCACCGATATCAAGTTCGGGGAGTGCGGTATCCAAGGACAGCATCTCCGCGTTGCAGGTCAAACCCACGACGTCGTAATGGGTCGTTGCATCAGCAGAGCGTTTGCTCACACAACGAAAGTGCAACGGACACTCATCCGGAACGCCATGGAGATCCAGAAACACCTCCGAGGTATCCACTTCAGCCCAACGCTGTTCAGCGCCTGAACGCTCATTTTTTAAATTTCTAACGGTGGTGAGGTGAAGACCCGTGTCACTGTGCAGTCCACGCCCTGGCTCGATCTCCAGTGTCCAATCAGACCAGTTGTATTTGGAGTCACTCAGTCCCTCGCGCAAACTCTGGCAAATCGCCTTCGCAAATTCTGGCAGCGACGGCGTTTGGCCACTTCGATTCACGACGTCAAGATCGGCATCAAGTGTGCTGGCAAATCCACCACCAATGTTAACAACCGGACTTTCGACATCGCCGAGCAAGGGCTCCAAGGTCAAAAGCTTTTTGGCGATGGCACTGACCCAAGCCTGCCAAACCGCGAGGTCTTTACTGTGTCGTCCCATGTGAGAATGAAATCCGACCAGTTGAATCGCATCGAGTGTTGACCACAAAGCCGCAATATCATCTAACTCGCTATTGGGGATACCGTATTTAATGCGCTGAGTCAGATCCGCTATGCGTAAGTCAGGTGCGAAATCTGAAGTGGCCTGCACGTCAGTCAGGTCTGGTTTCAGCCTGAGCATGACGCGGGCGACCGTCGACAGGTCCTTCGCAATGCGATTGACAAGAGACGCCTCCCTTGGACTGTCAATGACAATGCGCGCGCCTAAACCGATGGCCTTTCGAATAATTTCTTGATCTTTAATGGATCCGTTCACAGAGATCCGCGATGGAGGAACACCAGCGCGCAGCGCGCCCTCGAGTTCACCCGGACCAAACACATCACAACCACAGTCCAACTTCGTTAAAAGCGCTCGAACACCGATAATGGGGCAGGCTTTGAGCGAGGGCATAAGCTCAAAGTGAGGCCACTCAGACCCGAAGGCGGTGACGAACTCGTCAACCCGTGCGCGAAGGGCGTCTCCAGAGAAGACGAAAAGGGGCGTCCCAAATTCTCGCGCTACCTGTGTCAGGGACACACCGCCCAGACTCGCCTCACGCTCTACTTCGTGTAAAAGCACTGACTGCATCCTATCTGCCTTATGAATCTTTTAAGATTCAGGTACTGAACAAAAAAAAATTGATTCGACCCACGCTCGGTGAATTATTGATCTGAACTGCAGACAAGCTTTGCATTGACCTCACCCACCACCGCAAGATTCATTTTTGCGCGCCCTTCCATTGCACCCTGCACCTCACAAGCCTGAAGCGTGTCTTGAACAATAGTCTTCACCACTTCAGCAAACTGATCCGTATTGAGGTCTGTGAGCTGGGCTGGAACCGCGGCCTCAGACACTTCGATTCTGGCCTCTGTATACTGCGTCGACCAAGACGAGATCCACCACCGCTGATCTCTAAAAAATAACGAAATACTGTTAACGCCGCGGTCAAGGACCTCTCCCTGAGGCTTGGATCGCACCTCAAAGTCGCTCCAGACGTGCGCAATATTTTCAGTGCGCTCCACCCGTCGATCCGTCTCAAACTCAAAAAATGGCGCTTCATAAGGCGACACAATCGTCGCCTGTTCGGTGGCTAGATCATGACGATGAACGGACCCATCAAGAAGAAACTTAGTGATCAATGCGCCCTCGGCATGAATAGACGCGTCACGTTGCGCGTCATAAACATGTCCTTGGGGACCCGAGATCACTGCGTAGTAGGCGTCGATAATTGCATCGATACTCAAGGTATCGTCCGCCACACTCGGCATCGCAAAAAACAGACCCAGTAGTATTATTCGTCTCACAGCCACCTTCCTCCAAGCATCGACTCATCTCATGACGCCGCACCATAAGAACACACATTATCGACAGTTCACGAAACCGTGTCCCAAAAAATGAAATTTCCTTGTCCGCACAATAGTCCGCACAATAGTCCGCATAGTTGCCACAAGGTTCAGTGACGGTGGTAATCTCACACCAAAATTAATGCTTAAGCGTTTGGGGGAAACACCATGGGTGCGCACGACGCAGTCGATCTGTCAGAGCAGGTGGCCGAAGTAGAAGTCTTGATTCAACGCGCACGAGTCGCGCAAGCCACAATAGCAGACTACACGCAGGCGCAAGTTGACGAGCTGATCAAAGCCATGGTCTGGTCATGCGCGCAGCCAGGAGTAGCCGAAACGCTGGCGCAACAGACACTCGATGAGACGCAACTGGGCGACTACAACGGTAAGTTCGCCAAGATCTCAGTAAAAACGCGTGCGGCGCTCATGGACATTCTTCCTGACAAGTCAGTCGGTGTTATTGAGGAAGACCTCGAGCGAAATATCATCAAAATTTGTAAACCTATAGGCGTCATTGGCGCACTATCCCCCTCTACAAACCCCGAAGCGACGCCAGTCATTAAGAGTATCAATGCGGTAAAAGGCCGAAACGCCATCGTTATTGCGCCGCACCCACGAGCCAAGTTCATCAATATGACGATCGTTAATAAAATGCGTGATGCCCTCGTCAAGATGGGAGCGCCGGCTGACTTAGTTCAGACCATGGCACAACCGTCGATTGAGAAGACCGAAGCGTTGATGAAGCAGTGTGACTTTATACTCGCAACCGGCGGCCCAGGCATGGTGACCGCCGCCTACTCCAGTGGCACTCCCGCTCTCGGTGTGGGTGCAGGAAACGCGGTGATTACGGTTGATGACACGGCAGACCTTGTGGACGCCGCAGAGAAGATTCGGATCTCAAAAACGCTGGATTTAGCGGCGTCGTGCTCGGCTGACAACTCGGTCATTGTGCTCGAGAGGGTTTACGACAGCCTCCTTAATCATCTTATCGCCGAAGGGGGGCATGTCGTCTCAAAAGACGAGGCTGATCAGATTGCGTCGGTGCTGTGGGATAACGGTGCGCTCAACACAGCAGCTGTCGTTAAACAGCCGCAAGTACTCGCGCAAATGTCCGGCTTCTCGATCCCAGACGATCGAAAGTTCATGATTGTGCCTTACGACGGCGTCGGACCCGAACACCCATTTTCGGGCGAAAAGCTCTCCGCAGTCATGGCGCTCTACAAGGTCGCTGACATTCACGAGGCGGTTGCACTGACCAACGCGATTCAAGAATATCAAGGCATGGGCCACTCCTGTGGCATCTACTCAAACAGTGACGACAACATACTGACGCTGGCCGAGGGCACCAAAACATCACGGGTGATGGTGAACCAGCCCCAGGCGGCATCCAACAGCGGCAACCTTTGGAACGGCATGCGCCAAACGTTCTCACTCGGCTGTGGCAGCTGGGGGGGCAACTCGACGAATGAAAATATTAACTGGCGGCACCTCGTCAACATCACCTGGGTATCGAAGCCACTCAAAGAGGCTAAGGTCCTCCCGAGCGATCACGAGCTCTTTGGTCAGGTCATTGCGAAGTTGGGATAAGCTCAAGTGATCTGAGCGGCATCAGCACCGCTTGATTTGCAGTGTTTGAGGATCCTTGGTGATCACACGGTGCTCTCCTCCAGAGGCCGCTATCGACGGTTAAGAGGGAGGCCGAAACGACCGTGAACAGCGACGAAGAAATTGAGCAGATCTCACTGTCGGTGGCCTTGTACGTTGAGCGCATTGGCGACATGGCCCCTTTTGTTTATGACCGTTTTTTCGACCTCGACAAAAACGCAAAAGCGTTAATGGCGTACTCCGACGAGCATATGCGCGGACGGATGTTCGCATCAGTGCTGGAGCTCTTTATGTCCGACGAGCACCTCGATGCCGGCGGCTACTTGGATTGGGAACTCGACAACCACCTGCACGCTTACGGAGCAACGCCTGCCATGTATGAGGCGTTCTTTGAGAGCGTCGTGATGACATTGGCCGAGGGTTTGGGCGATGAGTGGACCGAGACCTCGAGTCAGGCCTGGCAAGGGCGTGTGGCCCGCATCATGGAACACGTAAAGGGTTATGAATCGCGGCTGCCAGAGCTCAAGGCTTAGTTAAAAGACCACGGTAGGACAACTGCGTAAGTGTCTTTCTAGGACGTTGCGGCATCAACCACTAAGGCGTTTTCTCGAGCTGATCCAGTAAGAGCTGAAGCGCGGCGATGCTTTTTTCGTCATGCGCTGTTTCAAGCGCATCCTGAAGCACCTCTTGAATATCCTTCGTATCGACGAGCTCCATGTCCCAGGTCGGGAAAATTCGCTCACGAATCTCCTCGTCGGAACTCAGAATCGCCATCTTTTCATGGCGTGAATCCGCTTCAATACGACTGACCAGTTCTAAAACCTTAGACTTGGGACCCTCGATCCACTGGAAAAATACGCCCCCTCCGAACACCAAAATTCCGGTAATGCCGAGTATTGGGTTAAAGCGCCGCGCAGTCGCGATAATGGCGTCAACATCCGCTTGTTCAATACCGGGGCTCACTTGACTGCAGTAGACAAGGTTAAAGAGCAGATGCTCCTCAAAAACACCCCTAGGTTCATCCAACGATTTTGATAGCTCATTCATGGCAACACAGTACCCTGCTGTACAACGCAAACAAAGGAATGATTGAGGAATTGGCAACTAAATAGGGTGTTTTTTGTTGTGGCTGTTGCACTGCACCGGTCGCCTGACTCACCGATAGAACGAGACAAAACCTGCATCTAAGCCGACTAACCACTCTCCTCGCTGAGCGCTATAAGTCGTCTTGCAAGATTGCGTACAAGCACAGATCACACTGCTCACCTTGGGTACAGGTCGACCGAGTTTCAGCTCAACTCTTTAATAACTGAAATGAATTGCTCGCCGTAGTCCTCACATTTTTTAGGTCCTACTCCATCAATCGCAAGAAATTGAGCCGTGTTAAGCGGTCGATCTTTGCACATGGCGATTAAAGCGCGATCATTGAAAATAACAAATGCAGGAACGTTTTTTTCGTCAGCCAAAGATTTTCGGAGCGCTCGTAGTGCCTCCCATAGAGTCTTGTCATGCGAAGCGATAGAGGACGTTGCATTGGAAGGCTCTCTTTTCTTGGCAGATCTTGCTCCCACCTCAGCCGCGAAGCCGCGGTCCTTCCTGAACTCGAGTTTGACTTCACCCTTCAAGACATCTCTCGACTCCTGAGTCAACTTAAGCGCCCCATGTCCCTCAACATCAACACGAAGCACGCCTTTGGCAACAAGCTGACGGAGGACTGATCTCCATTCGTTTGGCCCAATAGAGGAACCAACACCAAACGTTGGCAAATTATGATGATCGAACTGAATTATTCGATCCGTAAGCTTACCCAGCAGTACGTCGATTACGTAGTTCGCACCAAACATTTGCCCGGTACGAAAGACCGCGGACAGCGCCATTTGTCCAGCCTGGGTTCCATCCCATGTTTCGGGGGGATTAATGCAATTGTCGCACCGCCCGCATGGGTCACTCACTTTTTCGCCAAAATACTCAAGAACAACATTACGTCTGCAGGAACTCACTTCACACAAACCAAGCATCGTATTTAATCGACGCCATTCCACCCGTTTAAAGTCGTCATTTGCCTCGGACTCCATAAGTCGCTGCCGAATCCACGCTACGTCCTGAAACCCATAAACCATCCATGCTTCTGCCTTCAGCCCGTCTCGACCCGCTCTACCCGTCTCTTGATAGTAAGACTCAATGCTTTTGGGCATATCCAGATGAGCGACAAATCGAACGTCAGGCTTATCAATTCCCATACCGAACGCAATCGTTGCGACCATTACTATAGCGTCCTCATCCAGAAACCGACGTTGATTAACAAGTCTTGCGTCGGAAGACATACCCGCATGATAGGGCAGTGCCTTTATACCTTTGCCGACCAACCAACTGGCAGTCTCCTCTACACGCTTTCGACTACTGCAATAAACGATCCCCGCGGCGCCCAAGTGGTGCCCGTGGATGAAGGTAAGAAGTTGCTTACGCGCGTCTTTCTTCTCGATGATGTTGTAGTGGATATTGGGCCGATCGAAGCTGCTAACGAACTGATTAGATTGACCTAGGTGCAACCTGTCCACGATCTCTTGCCTAGTCGTAGGATCGGCCGTTGCGGTAAGCGCAATGCGGGGAACGCTAGGAAATAGTTCACACAACATTTCAAGCCGCAGGTAATCCTCACGAAAATCATGTCCCCACTGCGAGACGCAATGCGCCTCGTCTATTGCGAACAAGTTAATTTCGACACTCTGAAGCAACTCGATAGTGCGCTTTTGCACTAAGCGCTCGGGAGCAACGTAAAGCAGGTCTAACGTTCCAGCGCGCAAAGCCTGCTCAATCTGAGTGACTGTTTGATAATCGACAGTGGAGTTGAGGAACTCTGCGCTCACACCTAAGCTTTTCAGAGCGTCCACCTGATCCTGCATCAGTGCGATCAGGGGTGATACGACCACACCACAACCGCTGCGGGCTATGGCAGGCACTTGATAACAGATGCTTTTCCCACCCCCTGTGGGCATCAACGCAAGTGCATTTTCACCCGAACTCACAGCATTAATAATCTCATGCTGGAGCGGTCTGAAACTCTCATAGCCGAATACGGTTTTTAGGACTTCGCCCGGATTACTCATATTAGTCACAAAGGTTACTGCCCCTGCAAGAATGTGCCTAAAAGAGACACCCTTACAACGTTAATTACACGAAAGGCCGCGTACGTTCAGCGGATTGGCCACTCATTTCTCTACGTTGGCCTTCGTGAGCATTTACTGTTTCATCTGCAAAAGTGGTTGGGTAACTTTTGGACAACAGAACTACAAAACGCCGAGGAAAATCAGGAAATGTCCGGGGTATAGACCACCACTGACAAGCGACCAAACTGCTTAGGGAGTTGCTACAGCCGGATTAAATATGTTGAAAAAGATGGTCGGGACGGCAGGATTTGAACCTGCGACCACCACACCCCCAGTGTGGTGCGCTACCAGACTGCGCTACGCCCCGAACGGCGCGAAGTATACGGGTATTCAATGCGTTAGGGAATGTTAGTCGCCGAGTTTGAGCAGCGACTTTGCAGCTTCCAAATCGTTTAAGCAGTCTCGAACCGTTGACATAACATCAACGGGGCTTGGGCCGTCTTCACAGGTCAGTCTCTGTCGAGCGCCACCGATCGTGTAACCCTCTTCATAGAGTAGACCTCGAATCGCCCGCACCAACTCGACATCGCCGCGTTTATAATACCGACGATTACCACGGCGCTTAACGGGTTTGAGCTGTGGGAATTCCGCTTCCCAGTACCGAAGCACGTGCGGTTTTACAGCACACAAGCCACTCACTTCACCAATGGTGAAATAGCGTTTTCCGGGTATGGGCGGTAGCTCGTTGTTGTGCGTGGGCTCAAGCATCGTTCGGCATCTTCTCTACCCGCGCTTTGAGCTTTTGACCAGGCTTGAAGGTGACAACACGTCTTGCAGAAATAGGGATCTCTTCGCCTGTTTTTGGATTACGGCCCGGACGAGAGCCTTTATCCCGAAGATCGAAGTTACCAAAGCCCGAAAGCTTCACCTGCTCATTATTTTCCAGGCAGATTCGAATCTCTTCGAAGAACTGCTCCACCAGCTCTTTCGCCTCGCGCTTATTAAGACCCAACTCATCAAAGAGTTTCTCGGCCATTTCAGATTTCGTTAGTGCGGACATAGTGTTATCAGCTTCGCAGTTCGATACCCAGCTTTTCTCTCAGAGAATCAAGCACTTGGTCAACAGCACCCGAGACCTCTGTTTCGTCGAGAGTGCGACTTTGACCTTGGAATGTCAAACCGATCGCCAAACTCTTCTTCCCCTCGGCCAATCCGGCCCCTTCGTAAACGTCGAATAAATCAAGTTTCGTGAGCAATCCACCGGCAGTATCACGAATCAGGGTCATGACATCGCCCGACGCCACACCCTTGTCGACGACCAAGGCCAAGTCGCGACGCGTCTCCGGAAACTTCGATATGTCTTCGTACTCTGGCATTGCCAGCGCGGTCACTGCTGACTGTTCCATCTCTGCAACAACCGTACTGGCAGGCAACCCCAACAACTTCCCAACAGTGGGGTGAATCGTACCCATACGACCCACGGCATGACCGTCGACTAAAATAGCCGCGCTTTGGCCGTCGTGCAGCCCTGGGAACACACAAGCTTCAAACGAGAGTCGTTGTCCGAGGCTTCCCAGAAGCGCCTCAACACTGCCCTTGATGTCAAAAAAATCGGCCGCCTCTTTACCCGCCGACCAACCTTCAGCATCTCGCAAACCCGATGCCGCAAGCGCAATCATAGGGGTTTGCGCAATTTCGTCTCCCGGCAAAAATCGTAATCCCGTCTCGAAAAGACGAACACGGCTCTGCTGTCGACTCACATTGTGCGCAATTGCTTTTAAAAGGCCCGGGATCAAACTAGTCCGCATGACGGCGAGGTCTGCCGAAATAGGGTTTTTTAGGTGGACGGGCGACGTTTGAGGATCAAAGGTCGCCTGCAACTGAGGTTCAACAAAACTGAAGGTCACTGCCTCGAAGTAGCCGCGAGCCACCAAGTCATTTTTCGCACTGCGAAGCGCACGACGCGTCTCTGGCACAGGCGTAGCAATGAGCTCACCGGTAAGGCGCTGAGCCGGTATGGCGTCGTAGCCAATAACGCGCGCCAACTCTTCGATCAGGTCGACCTCATGCCCCATGTCAAACCGCCAGCTTGGCGCAGTGCAAAGCCAACCCTGCTCTTGTGTGACGATCCAAAAACCCAAGCCCTGTAAAATACGTTCAACTTCAAAGCGCTCAATGCGCAGGCCTAGCAGCTTTTCAATCTGTTCCTCTCGAAGCAAAACCGCGTCATTGATCGGCAAGTCGCCATCAGACGAAACCTCAGTGACAGGGCCTGCTTCACCCCCTACGGTCTCGATGAAGAGCCGTGTCGCCCTCTCCATCGCTTGCCGTTGCAGTTGGAAGTCAACGCCACGCTCGTACCGATGCGACGCGTCAGTGTGCAAGCCGTAGGATCGTGCGCGTCCGGCCATAAGCTCTGGCGTAAAAAAGGCGCTCTCCAAAAAGAGACTGGTTGTACTTTCGCTGACACCGCTGTCCTCACCACCCATAATTCCGGCCATCGCCAAGGGTTTCTCGTGGTCCGCGATGAGCAGTGTCCCGGGCTCGAGTGACTGTACTGTCCCGTCGAGCAGCGTCAATTGCTCGGCTTCACGGCACTCACGGACGACGATACCGCCACTGAGCTGGTCGAGGTCAAAGGCGTGTAATGGCTGACCCATTTCGAGCATGACGTAATTAGTAACGTCGACCACTGCGTCGATCGACCGCAATCCCGCGCGCTCCAACCGGTCTCGCATGTACTCAGGTGTGGGCCTGGATAAGTCCACACCTTTGATGACACGGCCTAAGTACCGGGGACACTTAGCAGGGGCGTCAATTGCTATGGGGAATTGATCATCAATCGTCGCCGCGAACGGCGCAATTTCGGGCTCTATCAAGGCCTCATCAAATGCCACAGCGACGTCACGAGCGACACCGCGCATGCTCAAGCAATCCGCTCGATTTGGTGTCAAACCTAACTCAAGAATTTTATCATCAAGGCGCAGATACTCGCGAATATCCGCGCCTATCGGTGCATCAGACCGAAGCTCCATCAGCCCGTCGTTATCCTCGGAGATCGTAAGCTCGGCACTGGCACAAAGCATGCCCTGAGACTCAACACCTCTTAGCTTTGCCTTTTTGATTTTAAAATTACCGGGAAGTACGGCGCCGACCTTAGCCAGTGGAGCTCGTAATCCGACGCGCGCGTTGGGTGCACCGCACACAATTTGAACATGCTCGTCACCCGCGTCAACGACACAAACGCGCAACTTGTCCGCATCAGGATGTTGCTCAGCGCTGATAATTTCAGCAACGACCACGCCGGAAAACGGTTCGGCAACAGTCGCTACACCGTCAACCTCGAGACCGATCATCGTTAACTTGTGGCTGAGGGCTTCTGTCGTCGCCTCAGGGTTGACCCAAGTGCGCAGCCACTGCTCTGAAATAATCATCGTACTAACTCACATAAACTGCGCGAGAAAGCGCAGATCATTATCAAAGTTCAGGCGAAGATCGCCAATCCCGTAACGCAGCATTGAGAGCCGCTCAACCCCCATCCCAAAGGCAAATCCGCGGTATTTATCAGGATCAATGCCACTCATCTGGAGAACCTTTGGGTTGACCATTCCGCAGCCCAAAACCTCAATCCAGCCCGTATGACTGCAAACGCGACAGCCCTCACCTGAACACTTTACACACTGAATATCGACCTCTGCCGACGGCTCGGTAAAAGGAAAATACGAGGGACGCAACCGCACTGCCAGGTCATCGCGCTCAAAGAACGCATGAAGAAACTCCTCCAACAGCCCTTTGAGGTGTCCAAAATGAGAGGTCTCGTCGATCAAAAGCCCTTCCACCTGATGAAACATCGGCGAGTGGGTCAGATCCGAGTCGCACCGATACACGCGACCGGGACAAATAATACGAATGGGCGGTGCTTGCGTTTCCATTGTGCGCACCTGAACACCTGATGTGTGTGTTCTCAATACCCGTGTCTCGTCAACATAGAACGTGTCGTGCATCGCACGAGCAGGGTGATGTGCAGGAATATTGAGCGCCTCGAAATTGTGGTAGTCGTCCTCAATCTCAGGGCCCTCCACCACGTCGAAACCCATCGACGAAAAGAAGGTTTCCATTCGTTGAATCGTTCTTGTAATGGGGTGTAATCCACCGGTCTCGGGATGTCGTCCGGGCAGCGTCACATCGATCGCTTCTGATGACAGCTGAACCGCGAGCGCCTCTGCATGCAACGTGTCCCGACGCAGATTCAGTTGCTCGGTCAGGACCTGTTTAATGGCGTTTATCTCGGCACCCGCTTTGGGTCGCTCTTCAGCAGAGAGCTGCCCTAGACTTTTAAGCAAGCCAGTGAGCGCACCCTTTTTGCCTAAGTAGCTGACGCGCAATTCTTCAAGGGCGGCAACGTCTGTCGCAGCGTCTATGGCGTTACTCGCCTCTGCTTTGATGTTCTCCAGTGACTGCATCTGTGCTCTACACTCCACTCATTCAAAAAAGGAGGCCGTAGCCCCCTTTCTATTATCGCTCCACATTACTGCCATCGGAAGTGCGAAGACGGTAATTAGGCCGCCAGTGCAGCTTTTGCGCGCTCAACCACTGCCGAGAATGCCAGCTTATCGTGAACAGCAAGATCAGCTAGGACACGGCGATCGAGGGTAATACCCGCGCGCTTAAGGCCGTTGATAAACTTGCTGTACGTTATGCCGTTAGCTCGAGACTGGGCGTTAATACGCGTAATCCAGAGCGCTCGAAACTGACGTTTGCGCTGACGACGGTCACGGTAGGCATACTGACCCGCTTTAGTAACCGCTTGCTTCGCTACTCGGAATACGCGCGAACGTGCACCGTAGTAACCCTTTGCTTGCTTTAAAATTTTCTTGTGTCGACGGTGAGCCGTGACACCACGCTTTACACGAGGCATGTCTTATCTCCTAACTGGTTAACGATTACTTGGCGCGCAACATACGATCCACGAGTACCACGTCGGACTTGTGAATCAGTGATGTGCCTCGAAGCTGACGCTTACGCTTTGTCGTCATTTTCGTCAGGATGTGGCTCTTGTAAGCGCTCTTGCGCTTGTAGCCACTGGCCGTCTTCTTAAACCGCTTAGCGGCACCACTGTGAATTTTTGCTTTTGGCATCTTAGATACTCCCGCTTAAGGCTCGTTACAGTTTCCTGCTCGAGCGATTCATCAATCGAGTCATAGGGCATTCACGGGCCACTATCCTCGTTTCTTCGGTGAGATCACCATCGTCAATTGACGACCTTCCATTTTTGGAAACTGTTCAACCGCACCTAACTCACTCAGGTCATTCTCAACACGCTTGAGAATTTCCATACCGAGTTCTTGGTGAGCCATTTCACGACCACGATAACGCAGCGTGACTTTAGCTTTATCACCGTTTTCCAGGAATCGGGTCAAATTACGCAGCTTGACCTGATAGTCACCTTCGTCCGTTCCCGGACGAAACTTCATTTCTTTAATCTGTATCCGCTTAGCGCGCTTCTTCTGCGCTGCCTTTTGCTTCTTCGACTCAAAAACGTGCTTGCCGTAATCCATGATCTTGCAAACAGGCGTCTCGCCCTCTGCCATCATGACCAAATCCATTCCGGCCGCGTCCGCTCTGCTCACTGCGTCCTCGTTGGACACAATGCCTACTTGAGTGCCATCGGCTTCAATCAAACGCACCATCGGTGCATCGATTTGTTCGTTTGTCAGAGCTTTCTTACTCTTGGTCTCGTTCTTAATACTCTTTCTCTCCAAACACGGGCTTCGGTGTTGCGTCTTAACAACCCCTTTAAAGACGCACTCACTACCCAAAATAGGGCGGCGATTTTATAGTGAAGTGCGCGCGATAACAAGGCTCAGTCAGTCAGTTTCGCCCTGTATTGATGATGGCTTATGCCACTTTATTACTATTAGACCGACGCGCAATTTCAGCGTGTAAGTGGACAGCGAGGTCTTCGACCTTCATAACGCCCAAATCTGCGCCGTGACGACCGCGCACAGCCACAGTACCCGCCTCACGCTCTTTTTCGCCTACAACCAGTACATAAGGGATCTTTGCAAGCTCGAGCTCCCTAATTTTAAACCCAACTTTTTCGTTTCGAAGATCGCAGGCCACTCGGAAACCTTGAGCCTTCAGTGAGGCGGCCACTTCACCCGCATAGGCCGTCTGCTTGTCCGTGATATTCACCACAACCGCCTGCTGGGGAGCCAGCCAAGCAGGAAAGTTACCTTCGAAGTGTTCGATCAGAATGCCGATAAAGCGCTCCAAAGAACCAAAGAGAGCGCGGTGCAACATCACGGGGCGCTTATCGCGGTTACCTTCCTCATCGACGTACGAAATATCAAATCGCTCAGGTAGATTCATGTCGACCTGCAGCGTGCCACATTGCCAGTCGCGACCAATCGCGTCGCGCAGAACAAACTCAAGCTTGGGTCCGTAAAACGCGCCTTCCCCGGGGTACAAGACATAATCAAGCCCCATCACCTCCAATGCGTTACTCAGAGCAGCTTCCAGCTTGTCCCATACTTCATCACTGCCGATCCGGTTTTCGGGTCGCGTGGACAATTTAATGACGACGTCTTCGAACCCAAAGTCCTTGTAGATATCGAGCACAAGCGCGACAACGTCAATGCACTCTTGCTCCATTTGCTGCTCGGTACAGTAAATGTGCGCGTCGTCTTGCGTAAAGTGACGGACCCGCATCAAACCGTGCAGCGCGCCTGACGGCTCGTAGCGGTGCACCTTGCCAAATTCCGCCATGCGCAGTGGCAAGTCGCGGTAACTCTTAAGACCCTGAGCAAACATCGATACAGACCCAGGACAGTTCATGGGCTTCAGCGCAAAAATACGCTCGTCCTCAGTTTGCGTAGAAAACATGTTCTCACGATAGTTGAACCAGTGCCCCGACGTTTCCCAAAGACTTCGGTCCATGACGTCTGGCGTATTGACCTCGACGTAGTCAGCGGCGTCTTGACGCGCACGCATGTATTCAAGTAACTCACGAAAGAGCGTCCACCCCTTCGGATGCCAAAATACCGAGCCCGGCGCATCGTCACTAAAATGGAATAGATCAAGTTTGCGCCCAATTTTACGATGGTCACGCTTTTCAGCTTCTGCAATACGATTGAGGTAGGCCTTAAGCTCCTTCGGTGTTGACCAAGCTGTTCCATAAATACGCTGTAATTGCGTATTGTTCGAATCACCCCGCCAATATGCGCCAGCGACTTTCGTTAACTTAAACGCACCTAACTTCCCCGTACTCGGAACGTGAGGTCCTCGACAGAGATCCATCCAGTCGCCCTGCTGATACAGCGAAATTTCTTCGTCGGCGGGGAGATCTTCAATAATCTCCACCTTGTAGTGCTCGCCCATACCCTTGAACAGTGCAATAGCGTCTTCACGAGATGTCACTCGGCGCGTGACCAGCAGGTCGCTGGCGACCAGCTCTTTCATGCGCGCTTCTATCTTTTCAAGGTCTTCGAGGGTGAAGTTGTGGTCTGCCGCAAAGTCATAGTAGAACCCGTCGTCCACGGTCGGACCAATGGTGACTTGCGTTCCCGGGAACAGCTGCTGAACCGCTTGCGCCAACAGGTGCGCTGTCGAGTGTCGCAGAATCTCTAACGCCTGGTCATCACGACCCGTGATGATACGAAGCTCGGCGTCGCCTTCAATCTGAAAGCTTGCGTCAACCTCACGACCATTGACGACGCCTGCCAACGTGGCTTTCGCCAGTCCTGCGCCAATGTCTCCGGCGACATCGTAAACGGAAACGGGTTGATCAAATTGACGAGTGGAGCCATCGGGCAGAGTAATGAGGGGCATGGTGTCATCCTTTTCAGTGGCAACGCTTACGATGCGTTGCATGTTTGAGTACGCTAAAACGGAATCTAGCTCAGGGCCCGCATCATAACGCCTACCACCTCTTCGATAAACACTGTTTGCTAGCCTTATCCGCCGGCTTCGCTTAGAAATGCATTTGAAGGCGCCGTTGGGCTTGCTTCGTCTTGCTTGAACGGTGTGCTTGCTTCCTCTTGGAGCTGCCCAGTCGCCATCCGCAGGTTCACGTCGGCGTGATGCTGCTCGTCAGCTCTAACGCATTGAATCATGTCGCTCAGTCGCGCATCTGACGCAAGGCTGTAGTAATCAATGGCCAGCTGCGGTGCTGGTACGTCCTCGATTTCACCGCTTTCAATCATTTCCAAATACTGCGTGTAGCTGCTCACTGCCTCTTCTTCGAAGTAATGAATCATCTTGTGTGCCGTTTTTGGAAAAAAGACATAAAACACAAAATAGTAGTTCCAGAAAATGGCCTGTGCGGCAAGTATGAGCGCGCGCTCCAGCGCATTGGGCTTTGCAATATCAATAAAGAACATGAGGTGCATGCGCTCGTTTTCAGCTTCAGCTAACAGCTCCCGAATCGTGGGTCCATAGCCGGTCTTCATTTGCCTCAGACTTCGGAGATGAATCCACATCCCAGCCACCATTCCCGGTACGCCTGCGATAGTTTCAAGCACTACGGCTCTGTGGCCGTACCGCTTCGCAAAAAAGACATCCGCAAAAAAACGGAAAAACATGGTTTGTCCGCGTGCGAACTTATCAGACAAGTTCATTTCTAAACCCTCAATCCAGTCACTGCATTCGAAGAAAAAGCGCTGCGCGTTATTGCCGCCCTCAGCGGACACCATTATAACAAAAAATTATGCGTGTTAGTGAAACCAGCGGAATTTTGAATAAGCCAAGGGCAAGCGAAAGGTTTCGTAACTCATTACCGTCCTTGCGATCATCGACCCAAGGTCCAAGTCAATGTAACTTGGCCTATAGAAAGACAACAACATTCCCACAGGCAGCGCTATGTCACACATCAATCTTATTCGCATTCTCGTTCTAGCAAGCATTGCGATCCTCGGCGCGGCCGCTGTTGTAACGCCCATGCCGGAAGGGCCAGCCACGTGGGGAAACACGCTGGTCGGGGCCGCATCGCTGGCGTATTTGCTGAGCTTAGTCTTGTTATTCTTCAACGTGAAAATGGCGTCATGGCTGTTTTTACCCAGCATTGTCATCTCGTTGCTCGGTATGCCTTATGCGAGTTATCCGGTGGGGGCACTCAATGCGGCGTACGACCTCACTATGTATTTGTCAGGATTTTTTAACGGCGCGATTGCATTACTGATTTATCGACCGAGTAACACGGAGTGACGTTGCGTCGCGCTCTCGTCCTAGGGGTCGTTCCACAACGCCAGCATGACGCCAACGACAATCAAGCCGCCAACCGGCGACAAAACGAGTGGCCACTCGTAGTGCCACAATAGTCCTGCGGACGCGAACGTTGCGAAAAAAAGGGCTCAACGACCATTAATATGCTCGATGCGACCGCAGTGACACTATCGGCGACAAGTTTAATGATTGCCGGTAGAAGGACGCGCCCTGGATTCTTTTTTACTTCACCATTCCCACGGCGTTCCCGCCAGGGCTTAGAGCTGGACGACTTCCACTCTACGGTTTAGTTGGCGGCCCCGCTCGGTGAGATTTGACGAGAGCGGCTCGCTGTCACCGCGGGCAGCAACCACCAGACGATCACTGTCAATACCGTGACCCTTCAGGTAATCGGCAACTTGCTCAGCTCGACGCTCCGAAAGCTGCAGGTTGTACTCACTGGTTCCAAGGGAACAGGTGTGGCCCGTAATCAACACACTGACTTCTGGGAACGCCTCTAAAAACGTCACCACTGTGGACAACGTCTCATCTGCACCGGGTAAAAGCGCTGACTGATTCAGCTCAAAGTCGAGAGTGCGACTGTCAAATACAAAACTTCGTGTAGGCGCCTCCGCAACAGGTATGGGTTTGGACACGAGCACTGGGGGACGATTTTCCAAGGGCTGAGACAAGCTGCCGGACACAGTGACCGTCAGCACCTCAGGTGATGCTGTCACCTCGGGCTCGTCACACAGCACAAGCGCTGCGGCAGCACCAACGCCACCCGCACCGATGACTTGAGCCGCTGTGCCCGCAGCCACTCGGATCGCCGATCCCGAATCATTAAACCCCTGCAAGCACTGCATGTACTGCTCATCGGTGGTCGCCGTACACGCCGACAAACTCAATGACACTGCAATGACAGCCAGCCCTTTCCTCATACTACACCCATTAGAATGTGCTAATTTGGACTGAATATACTCAGGCACCCATGAATGCGATTTGCTTCAATTCCGCGATCTGATCTCTCACCGCTGCGGCCTCTTCAAACTCGAGATTCTTCGCGTGCGCCGCCATGTTATTTTCCAGTTCGGCCAATTTACGCGACAATGCCGCCGGAGTCATGCTCATCACGTCCTGTGTGAAGGCAAGTCGATCGTTTGCAACCTTTGCCTCACGCGCACTTCGTGCTTTGGTCGGCATGCGGCGCGCGCCCTCAAGAATGTCTTGAACAGACTTTTCTATGCCTTTTGGCACTACGCCGTGCTTCTCGTTAAAGGCCAACTGCGCATCACGTCGACGCTGCGTCTCACTGATGGCACGCTCCATGGAACCCGTCATTTTGTCGGCGTATAAAATAGCGCGCCCGCTCAAGTGTCGTGCCGCACGACCAATGGTCTGAATTAAAGACTTGTCGCTACGCAGAAATCCTTCTTTGTCGGCGTCAAGAATCGTAACCAAAGACACCTCCGGCATATCCAATCCCTCGCGAAGGAGGTTAATACCTACAAGCACGTCAAACTGGCCCAGCCGCAGATCTCGAATAATCTCTACGCGCTCCACGGTGTCAATGTCAGAGTGGAGGTATCGGACTTTCACGTCATGCTCACTGAGATACTCAGTCAGGTCCTCAGACATCCGTTTTGTCAGCGTTGTTACCAGCACACGATCGCCCTTAGCCGTTGTCTCTCTGATCTCCGCAAGTAAGTCATCGACTTGCGTTCTAGCAGGACGAATTTCAATCACTGGATCCACGAGTCCGGTCGGCCGAACAAGTTGCTCAACGGTTGCGCCCGCGTGTTCGCCCTCGTAGCGACCCGGCGTTGCGGAAACAAAAATGGCTTGTGGGCTCATCGATTCCCACTCTTCAAACTTCATCGGTCGGTTATCGAGCGCTGAGGGCAACCGGAAACCGTATTCAACCAAGGTCTCTTTGCGCGATCGATCCCCCTTGTACATGGCACCAATTTGCGGGACCGTGACGTGCGATTCGTCAATCACCATGAGCGCATTATCCGGTAGATACTCAAATAAGGTCGGCGGGGGTTCTCCGGGCGCGCGACCTGAGAGGTAGCGTGAGTAGTTCTCAATTCCTTGGCAGTAACCCAGCTCTCGAATCATCTCAATATCGTAACGTGTGCGCTGTGTCAGCCGCTGAGCCTCGAGCAACTTATCGGACTCCTTAAGCTGCTTCACTCTAAGCTCGAGCTCTTCTTCTATGGCACCGACTGCACCCAGCATCGTATCCCGCGAAGCTACGTAGTGTGTCTTGGGGAAAATGGTGATGCGCGGCAACTTTTCCGCAACTGCCCCCGTCAGAGGATCGAAACTACAAATATTCTCGATCTCTTCATCAAACAACTCCACACGAAGCGCCAGCGCGTCTGAATCTGCCGGAAAAACATCAATGACATCGCCACGAACTCTGTAGGTGCCGCGCTTAAAGTCGATATCGTTACGCGTGTACTGAAGCTCCGCGAGCTGCCGTAGGATGCCGCGTTGGTCGATAATCTCTCCGCGCGAAAGGTGCATAATCATTTTAAAGTAAGACTGTGGATCACCCAGTCCGTAGATCGATGAAACTGTTGACACCACCAGGCAGTCGGGCCGTTCAAGAAGCGCTTTAGTGGCCGATAGACGCATTTGTTCGATGTGGTCGTTTACCTGTGCGTCTTTTTCAATAAACGTGTCTGACGATGGTACGTACGCCTCTGGCTGATAGTAGTCGTAGTAGGACACAAAATATTCGACCGCGTTATTTGGGAAAAACTCTTTGAATTCACCGTATAACTGCGCCGCCAACGTTTTATTGTGCGCCATAACAATCGTCGGGCGCTGAAGCTGCTGAACGACATTGGCCATGGTGAATGTCTTACCACTGCCCGTCACACCTAAGAGCGTTTGTGAGGCAAGGCCTGCGCCAATACCCTTCACCAATTGTTCAATCGCCTTAGGCTGATCTCCCGCTGGCTGATAATTTGATTGAAGATCGAAATGCTTCGCCACTACTTTCTGCGTCCAAGACTACGGACCGGGTAGCTTAACGGAATTATCTCACCAACTCGCAGTCTCTCTTCTTCTTGACGCAAGAAAATACGGACGTGTATAGTCCGCGTCTTCTGAAGAGACTATTCCGCCTTAGCTCAGTTGGTAGAGCAATTGACTGTTAATCAATGGGTCGCTGGTTCGAGCCCAGCAGGCGGAGCCATTCAGAAATATATTAAAGGGTTGCAGAGATGCGGCCCTTTTTTATTGGCCGATCATTATGCTCGACCAGAGCCAAGCAATCGCCCCCCACCCCCTCATGAGACCCCACCGTGAATAGAATCAAGAAGTTAAAGAACGACGCCTACAGCTTTGAAGAGCTGGATACCCTTCAGAAGAACGCGACCAAACTGGGCGATACAGAGACTCTGGGCCTGATTGAAGTTAGCCGCGCTTCAAAGACTGCCAAGGGCGAAAAGCCTAAGAGTAAAGTTGATGAAAATGGGAAGCCGTTGACTAAGAGGGCTCGGCGGGAAGAGAGAGCTAGGCGTCAGGAGCTCAATCAGTGAGTTATCAAAGGGTTGCAGAGATGCAGCCCTTTTTTATTGCCTGCTCGTAATGCTCGAGCAGCCGGTGTCCCGCTGGCAAGCTACTTTTGCCAGACAATACGTCAACTCGACACAGAATAAACAGGACACTGACTCGTCAAGCCTACCGAACAACGGTTGCCATTTGACTCGGTTACGACAACCACATTCTTCGGCAAAAACGTGCGTTTAAATATTCGCCCGGCTTGTCGTTAAAAGACAGCGACACGCCGCCTTTTTTTCGCCTTAATTTAGCGCGCTTTGCCATCCCGCCGACAGTCTAGGCGACCTTGGCTTAAAGACTCACACGATTCGGCGAGCGCTCTTATTTACTGCTGACTTTTCAAACGACGAACGCGTACTGCCCGCCCTTTGACTTTACCGTCGGCAAGATAATTCATCGCCTGGCGAAGTGCTGATCGTTCTATGGCAACGCAACTGCTGTTATCGGAGATCGAAATCTTGCCAATCTGTCCGCCCGCCAGGCCCGCGTCGCCTGTGAGTACTCCCAATAGATCTCCCGGACGGATCTTTTGTTTTCTTCCAGCATCAAATTGCAAGGTCACCATGCTGCCCTGTAGCTGATAATTGGGATCTCTATCGAGCGACGAAAGCACATCACAAATGCAGTTAGTTTTTAAATATTCCTCTATCACTCTCATGCGCGGCGCCTCAGGGGGCGTCACCAAACTGTAGGCCTTACCCGATTCGCCGGCTCTGCCTGTACGACCAATGCGATGGACGTAGGTATCGGCGTCGCGGGGTAACTCATAGTTGACGACCATCGCCAATAGCGGAATATCTAAGCCCCGAGCCGCCACATCGCTGGCCACTAAAACGGGGCAGGAGTCATTGGCAAATTGCAGTAAGACCTGGTCTCGCTCTCGTTGGTCGAGGTCACCGTGAATCGCGGCCGCCTCTATATCGTGTTGACGAAGAAAACGGGCGACCTCGGCACATTGCTGTTTGGTGTTGCAAAACACCATCGCGTTCCGCGGGCGATGATGTTCGAACAACGCGAGCAACCCAAGATCGCGCTCATGCTTTTTAACCTCATAGAACAGTTGCTCAACAACCGCCTTCTCACTGCTCACTGGCGCTTCGACACTAATCTGTGTCGGATTTTTTTGTATTGTGCGACTGATCTTTTTGATGTCTTCTGGAAATGTAGCCGATAACAAAAGCGTTTGCCGGTCCTTTGGCAGGCGTGCAGTGATGTCCGCCATGACCTCGGCGAACCCCATATCGAGCATACGATCAGCCTCATCGAGAACAAAGGTCGTGACGCCTTTGAGCTCAAGGGTACCTCGCGTTAAGTGGTCTTGAATCCGTCCCGGCGTCCCCACCACAATGTGTGCCCCGTGTTGCAGTGAATCACGCTGAGGCCCAAAGGGTTTACCGCCGCACAGCATGACAGTTTTTACATTGGACATTCGACTGGCCAGCTGTCTAATCGCCTTGCCCACTTGCTCAGCGAGTTCGCGCGTGGGGCACATCACCAGTGCTTGCACGCCAAAAAATCGTGGGTTCAAGTGATGGAGCAGCCCAATGGCAAAGGCGGCGGTTTTGCCGCTGCCCGTGGCCGCCTGAATAATGACGTCTCGACGCTGTAAAATGGCCGGAAGGCTTTGTGCCTGCACAGGAGTCATCGCCGAGTAACCTAAACCCGTCAGAGCGTCGAGTTGAGCGGGATTGAGTTCTAGTGAAGAAAACAGTGAAGATGTCATGGCGTGTCGCAGCAACGTTAAAGCGCGGACCATAGCAGACTGTTGGCGACTTCGGGGGTTTGCCGCAGCAAGATGCGAAGCAATACCGTCAACGCGCTTTATTGTCGCAACGTAGGATCCACAGCACGATGCAGGTGGCATGCGACCACGTGCGGAATCACATTGCATGTAACCTTTACTTCCCCCTATTTTCTGGTAAGTTTGCGTTACATTAAAACACCGGCAGGTAATGCATCATGGCTGACCTCATACCTATTTTAGGAATACTCTGTGGGATCATTATCCCGCTGGCCGCGTTCTACTGGCAGTACTTGGAAGGCAAAGAAAAGCGCGAGCTCGTCGTTGAGATTGCCAAACACAATGACGATCCGATAAAAATATCAGAACTCATGGCTCTGCTTGAGGAACCAAAACAAGAACCCGTTGATTATCGCCGAGGTGGGGTCATCACCTTGTGCGTTGGTATTGGTGTCTATCTTCTTGGAAAGCAGGCATTTGGAAGCCTTTTTATTGGGATAGGTCTTTTGGTGGCTGCCATCGGCCTAGGGATTTTAATCGCAGGGTATCTATATCCCAAAACAAGCCAGGAGCTTACGAACGCGGTCGACGAGTTTGAAAAGCGTTGACACACTCATGATTAGTCGAGCCCACGCAATAGACAGACACAGCACCATTCAACTCACTAAAATGCTGATTGCACCAAGAAATTTAAGCACGCCCAACGCGCAAATACGGGCGGGCTAGTGCATGGGACGACACCACGCGAAACTCCTTAACAACCTCGAGCGACTAAGAATACAAGCGGGACTTACCCAGCAAGTGCTATCAATCGAAGCCGGAGTATCTCGCAAAAGTATCAATGCTATTGAAAACGGAATCTACGTGCCCTCGACTGTACTCGCTCTTAAAATAGCCAGAACACTGGATTGCGCAGTAGAAGACCTCTTCAAGCTACCTTAACGACTATCTTCCTGACACCATCAGTACAAGACCTCAGCCAACTTCGAGTAATGCCGTCCAGCGACGGCCCAGTGGACCGAGAGCAAGATCACGCCACAATCGCCATGAGCGTTCTCGTAAGTTGGTTGGACGTGCGATAAAGGTCTTTTAGTTTGTGCATACGGTTACCGACAAATGCATAACCCAACGCATTTTTGGGGTCACCAAAGGCCACGCTCCCGCCAACGCCACAGTGACCAAAAATACGTCGCGGATGCGCCGTGCCGCCAAAAGTCGTAATTCCCAACCCTAAATCGTAGCCGACACCAAAGTGAATTGGCGCGCCAAAAATCACCGTATCGGGTCCTTTGGACAGAGGCGTCAGCGCGAGCTCAAGAGTGCTTGGCGAAAATATCTTGCGTCCTTTGCGCTCACCGCCCGCACTCAAAATACCAAACAACGCCGCCAACGACGCGGCCGTCCCATGCCCATTTGCTGAAGGGATTTCCGCTTCACGCCACTCCTGACTGTTCATGTCACCAGAGCTCTCCGACTTGGTAGCAAAGGCAACCTTGGTATCGCCCATTCGCAGATAGGACTTGAGCTCTCGAAGCCGACTCGGCAGTAAGAAGTCGGGGGTCAGTGCAATTGCCGTCATAGCCCAGGGTGTCGGCTGAGGATCCACCAAGATATCGGCACACCGCGCGATGGCAGCTGCATCCAACCCAATTCTAAAATCCAGCCCGAAGGGCTCCGCAATTTCCTCTTTGAAATACTGCCCCACACTTCGACCATCAACCCGACGAACAAGTTCTCCAACCAGCCAGCCAAAGGTGAGGGCGTGATAGCCCTGCGTCGTGCCAGGCTCACGAAACGGTGCCTGATTGGCCAATACAGACACCCACGAATCCCAGTCGCGATAGTCCAAGGACGGCATCGAATCCTGAAAGCCGTGCATGGCCGCACGATGACACAAGAAATCGCTGACCTTGGTATTTTCCTTGCCGTTACAAGCATAATCAGGCCAGTACTCGCCCACATTAGCCGTCAGGTCTATTTTGCCGTGCTCAATCAATCTCAGAATGCAGGTCGCAGTAATGGCTTTGGTCGTTGAAAACACATTGATAATGGTGTCCTCCAGCCAAGGGTCCGTGCGCTCGATATCCTTATAACCACCCCAAAGATTAACCACCATCTCACCTTGGTACTCGATGGCTACCGATGCCCCGGTCTCGAACCCAGACTCAAGTCCCGCGCTAAATTGTCGCTCTATTTCAATAAACCCGGGATCGCAAAAACCGGACACTAATTCACTTCTCATTTGACACAACCTTTTCCACTTTGCTGCATGGGATTAACGCCCTGTTAACGTCGCGGGACGTTTGTCGATAAATGCTGAGATCGACTCTCGAAAGTCCTCACTGCGCGCCGCTAAAATCCACTGATCATGATCCATGTGCATCACAGACTCACTCAAGGCCAACGCGTACTGATTGACGCTTCGTTTTATCATCTGGACGGCAACGGGCGGTAAGTCGGCGTAGCGCTTTGCCCACGCCATTGCCGTCGCGAACAAGTCTTCCTCGGCACATTGCTCATCAATTAGTCCCCACGTTTCCAGTCGATCCACTGAATACAGCGTCCCTGACATGATCATTTGCTTCGCGCGCGACAAGCCGACAAGCTCGACGAACAGTGGCAGGGCGTTCCACATTAAATTCATGCCCACCTTTACCTCACCCAACCCTATGCGCGCACCAGCCGCTGCGATACGGAAATCGCATGCTGCCGCGATACAAGCCCCACCACCTGTAGCAATGCCTTGCAATGCACACACGGTTGGCTGATGAATTTCCCTGATACTGTTGAGCAACTTGCGTCCCAGCTCTGCGTCTCTTCGTGCGCGCAGTAGAGACCCGTCCGACTCCATTCCCTGCACTTCCTTTAAGTCAGCACCCACTGAAAAGTCCGCTCCCGCGGCCGCAATCACAACGGCTCTTACGTCATCACGATCGGACACGTCGGAAGCCACTTGCATGAACGATTTCATTGTCTTGCGATCAAGAGCATTGCGCAGATGCGGTCGATCCAGTGTGATCGTCGCAATCGCACCCGCCACGTTAAGGTGCACGGTTTCCTCGGGGTTACTTGAGTTCATGTCAGCCTCTACACTGATGGAGTACGGATCTAATATGCCAGACCGGATGGGGAAAGGCAGTTGATATCGCACGATCACGACATCAAGAACGTCCTTATCCCGTCGCGAACTGCGCTCACGTCAATCTCCGGCTCATCGTGGAGACTTGCGCATAAATTCATCATCTTGGGTGGCGTACTAAGTGCATTATTGAAGACGTTAATGGTCGCAGGATCACCACTCAAAAGTGCCTGCATGAGCAAAGGGCTCATGGCACCTGCGGCAGGTTCAAGCTCAAAATCGGCGAATGTATGAAGTGCCTTGATCAGCTTTGGCCCGACCATTTGAGGCGCAATGTGAGCAGGATCAACGCGACGAATCAACGACTGCGTAGTGTGTATTAAAAAATCGAGAACGGGTGATGCTTGTGAAAAGATCATAAAGGCATTGTGTGGCTGCCTGCGCACCTCAAGTGCTCCCGCCTTATTGCATTGCAACCAATACTCTTCACCAAAGCGCGAATGCAAAGGAATTTCAGGTCGCCAATACGCGTCGACAACGAGCGTGTCGGCATCGCACCAAATAACCGAATCAACGCCCTCTGCAAGCAGCGTCTTAATGTGAAGAAGCCGCGCTAAATCAGCAAGAATGGGGCCCCTGCCACCGAGTTTACTCTGATACCAATCGGGTAAAACATCAAAAAATCGATCGTCAAAATAGACGTAATCAGCACCTATTGCACTCGCCCACTCGCTGACACTGTCGATACATTCGGAGACCCACTCGGGTTTGTCGCTCGGCGCAGACTGTAAGACAACCTTCCTCACGTCACCGCTACTCAGTTTTAAAGCGCGACCCTTGTGGCGGTGGCGGATTCGCACCACCCGCAAAACATTGTGCACTTTGCATCCAACGTCTCGCGCACTCGCCCACCACAGTTAAGTGTGTATCAGCAATGTTTCGCGTTTGAGTCACTACCTGTGCAAACTCGACCGCTTCGCCCCGAATCACACTCCCATTTTGCGGCTCACCGTACGTCCAAAGCGCCCCACTGGGGGACGTCAGCTCAACAAGCGGCATCGGGCCGGGTGGCGTCTCACCTCGCACTTTGAAGGTCCAGCCATAGGTGTTGATGCCCAACACCACAATATTTCTTATGCGGTCACGCTCCTCACGCGCCACGCCAAGGATATCAAACACCTCCTGCCCATGTGCCCAGGTCTCCATTTGGCGTGCTGAAATAGCGGAGCGCGCGCTCATACTCGGGCCCGCCCATGGAACTCGCACACTGGGATCGAGGGCACGATAAGCATCGGCAGTCTCATCGACAAGCGCAGACCAGGCTTCCCGCAGTGCATAACCGCTCAAGCCTTGTAGATACTGGTGCTCATACTCAGGAAGCGACCCACCCTTTGTCATGTGCACGCCGACGCCCTCAAAAAAAGCGCCAAAGGCCTCTTCGCCTTCTGTGGCCACCATGACCGCTTTATTCCAAAAATGAAGGTGTCGTAAGACATCATTAATCGTCCAAGACTTAAACTGGGTTACCGACTCAAAAGCGGCTTCGTCAACATCATTAATCAGCGCCTTTAGGGCCAGGCTTTCTTCGTGAAAATCGTTGGCTTGCTGCATTACGTTCTACTCCGTCAAATAGCGGTTACTGATGCTTCACAGCACCTGGGTGCGCCTCTACTGCGCTCCACATGATCGTTAGGGTCGCCCAGTAATTACTCATCCAGCTCAATCAGCTCAATCAACATAATAAGGTCACCAGCACCGATCTGCTTCCCTGCGCGAGCGGAGACCTCGACAACCGTGCCGTCGCCAGGCGCCGTAATCTCATGCTGCATTTTCATCGCCTCTAACACTGCAATTCGCTGTCCCTTGACCACAGCGGCTCCCGCACTGACATCAATGGACAGTAACTGACCGTGCATGGGCGCTGAGATCGCTCCACCACCGGCGGCATCTTCTGCCTCAGGCGGGATCCGAGTACTGTCTGCCAACGCGAATGACCGGTCCCTCGAGGCCAAGTAAATTGTTGCGGGAGACTCGGCACAGTAATGATAGTGTTCTGCCAGTCCATCGATCTCAGCGGTCAGATCGCACTCGTTAATATCGACAATCACCACTTGGTGAGTCTCGTGCCCGACTGCAACCTCATAATCGCCAACATCGAGCGGGACGAGCGACACGTCAACGTCCTCCTCACTCACCTGGTAGCGGCGCGTATCTGTCACTCTGCCCATTGACGTCCAATCTAAAAGTTCCTCGTTGACCGACGCCGATTGACTGTGGTGGTTTTCCATTGCCAGTATGTGTTGAGTGGCTGCCGCGACCGCGAAGTCTGATGTGCTGAGCGGCCTCGGAGAATACGCATCGCCATAGTTATCGCCGATAAAGGCCGTCGTTGCCTCACCGGAAATAAATTGATCCTGACCTAACACGTCGATTAAAAAATCTCGGTTATTTTCGGGGCCAAATAAGGCAGTCTCGCGCAGTGCGCTGACCATCTTCAGTCGAGCATCCTCGCGGGACTCTCCATAAGTAATCACTTTAGCGATCATCGCGTCGTAAAATGGCGTCACTTCATCACCCGTCTCCACGCCTGAATCGACGCGGATGCCCGCTCCCTCAGGCACAGAAAACAACTTGATATCACCGGTGCTGGGCAAAAACCCCGCAGTGGGATCCTCAGCGTAAAGACGCACTTCAATGGCGTGCCCAAACAGTTCAATATCGTCCTGTTCTGCCGGCAGTGTTTCGCCCCGTGCCACGCGAATCTGCCACTCGACCAGATCATAGCCTGTGACCATTTCAGTCACTGGATGCTCGACCTGAAGGCGCGTATTCATCTCAAGGAAATAGAATTCACCCGCCTCATCAAGCAGAAACTCAACCGTTCCCGCACCCACATAATCAACAGCCTTGGCCGCCTCGACCGCTGCCTGCCCCATGGCCAGTCGCAACTCGGGCGTCATGACCGGACACGGCGCTTCTTCCACCACCTTTTGATGGCGGCGCTGAATAGAACAATCACGCTCTCCAAGGTAAATCGTATTACCCAACTTATCGGCGAACACTTGGATCTCAACATGCCTTGGACGCACCACCGCCTTTTCAATGATCAACTCGCTGGATCCAAAGGCATTGTGCGCTTCAGATTGTGCCAGCTCGATCGCTGACTCCAGATCTGAAGCATCGTGAACCAACCGCATGCCACGACCACCTCCCCCAGCCGCGGCTTTGACCATTACAGGCATGCCAATCTTGTTCGCCTCGGCGATCAGTGTCGCGTTTGACTGATCATTGCCTTGATAACCCGGCACACAAGGAACACTGGCGTCTATCATGGCTCGCTTCGCACGTGCCTTGTCGCCCATCACCTCAATCGCGGCGTTTGGCGGTCCAATAAACTCAATATTGCGCGCTTCACAAGCCGACGCAAAGGCTTGGTTCTCAGACAAAAAGCCGTATCCGGGGTGAATGCAATCGGCGCCAGTGCGATCCGCGGCGTCGAGGATCGCATTGATTTGCAAATAAGACTCCGCAACCGGTGCAGGTCCGATACAAATTGACTGGTCCGCCTCACGCACGTGCATCGCGTCTGCGTCAGCCTCTGAGTAAACGGCAACGGTCCTGATGCCCATCCTTTTCGCAGTTCGCATAATACGCACCGCAATTTCTCCGCGGTTGGCCACGAGCAGAGTTGTCAGTGACTTCATCATTAAATCTCCATGTGCCAGTTGGGTTTGCGCTTCTCGATGAAGGACGCCACGCCCTCTTTGCCCTCATCTCCCTGCAGGCAGCCACTAAAGTTCATGGCTGCAAACTCCACTTTCTGTTCATCAGGCGTTGTAGGCATCCCAATGATTAGGGCTTTGCACGCCGCTACTGCACCGGGCGCACACTCGAGCACGTCTTGTTTAACCCGTTGCTCGAGGGCCTCTAGCTCTTGAGTATTACTCGCAACAAAGTCCAAAACGCCCAGTGCTCGGGCCTCTTCACCCTTAAATCGGGCGGCTGTGAGCATTAATCGACGACCCGTGGAGTAACCGCATTTTTGCAACACATAGCGCGCTATTTGTGCCGGCGTGATCCCAATTCGAGTCTCTGAAAATCCAAATTTAGCATCGCGTAGCCCTACCGTAACGTCGCAGCAACAGGCGACGCCCAAGCCGCCTGCCATTGCCGCACCCTCGATAACGGCGACCGTCACCTGCGGTAATGCATTCAACTCAGCAAGAACGTGTCCAATACGACGACTCATTCGCATCGCGTCTTGTGTCGCACCCGTGGCCATCGCTTTAAAGCCCTTGAGATCGCCCCCCGCACAAAAAAAGCCGCCTTTGCCGCGTATCGTCATACCGCGAATATCGCGCTGATCCTTAATCGACTCGATAACGGCGGCCAGATCCTCCACAGCCTCGTCTGTTAATGGGTTGCGCTGTTCCGGTTGATTGAACCAGACGGTGAGCCAACCCGCATCCAGCGACAGCGCTAAGGTTTTTGTTTTAGGTAGAGTGGCCATAATCACATCCTCGCAATGCCGAAGGCATTGGCACGCGTTTCTCGCAGTCGACCTTCTAAAACGGTCTCAAGACAGAACGCGAGTACTTTGCGAGTATCCCGCGGGTCAATAATGCCGTGGTCAAGTACACGACCCGACGTATAAAACGCATCTTCCTGCGCGTCGAAGTGCGCCCGAATAGCGGCCGCTTGCTGCTCCAACATTTCCTCAGGAGCCTCTAGCCCTTTTCGAGCCGCCCCTACACGAGCCACCTCAGACATCGTGTCAGCAGCACTTTGGCCTGCCATGACACCCGTCCGGGCATTGGGCCAGGCAAACAAAAAGTCGGGTTGATAGGACCAACCACACATGCCGTAGTTGCCCGCCCCAAAACTTGCGCCGATGTAGAGCGAAATCTTCGGAACGCGGGCGTTAGAAACCGCCTGAATCATTTTTGATCCATGCTTGATCATCCCAGCTTGTTCGTACTCAGTACCGACCATGTACCCCGTCGTATTGTTGAAGAACAAAATAGGCATGTCTGCAGCGTCACAGAGCTGTATAAATTGCGCGGCCTTCGTCGCACCATTTGGATCAATAGGCCCGTTGTTACCGATAAAGCCGAAGCTGATGCCCGTAATCGATGCATAGCCACATACGGTTGACACCCCATAGCGCGCCTTAAACTCCTCCACGGACGAGTCGTCGACCAAACGCGCCAGCACCTCACGAACATCGTAAGGAACCTTCGGGTCGACTGGAATGGCGCCAGCAAGCTCTTCAGCAGGAAAGCGAGGTGGCTCGTAGGGTCGCCTCACGACCGAGGTCACTCGTTTGTTCCAGTCGATACTCTTCATGACCTCGCGCGCTTTCAAAATCCCATGCGCGTCGTCCTCCACCAAATACTCGACCACACCGGAGACACTCGAGTGCATCTCTGTGCCGCCGAGTTCTCGATCATCAGCCTCTTCACCTGTCGCGGCTTTTACCAAGGCGGCACCGCCAAGTGCCGCCATGCCATTTTCCTTAACCCCGATGACATAGTCGGACATGCCGGGCATATAGGCGCCACCAGCAGTAGAACCCCCGTGCAGGACCACCATGGTGGGTATTCCGGCGGCAGAAAGTCTCGCAAGATCACGAAAGACATTGCCAAAACGAGACCATAACTCGACTTTGTACTTCAAAAGATTAGCGCCTGCACTCTCGACCAAGTGAATGACGGGGAGTTTTTGCCGCATGCACATCTCTAAAATTGAGGTCGATACAAAGCCCGTTGACTCTGTTGCAGCGCCTGCTGAAATTCCTGAGTCATCAACCCAAATCATGCACCGCACACCCTCTACAAAACCAACGCCCACGATGACCGACGCCCCGGGAACACTGGTTTCTTGATCAGGATTTTCAACGCAAAAATTTGCCATTGAATGCATTTGTAAAAACGGCATACCTGGATCGAGCAGACGTTCGAGACGCTCTCTGGGCGACAGTTGTCCGCGCGCCCTAAAGGTTTTTAGCCGCTTATTCGAGGTGTCGATGGTGCGTTGCTCAAGGTCACGCCAATGGTTGATGAGTGCGACCATATTTGATCGATTTTCTTCAAAACTGTCGCTAGAGGGCTGCACAGTTGAGGTCAGGATTGCCATATCACGCCTCCAAAAGGTGTTGTGGAATCATAATGGGAGTATCCAGAAGTACTTGCGCGTAAGCCTTGGCCTGCGGGTCGTTCCTTAGACTTGCGATACCGCCGCCGCCCAGCGCGTTGTGCAGCAGAAAGTTGAGTGCCGAGATTCCAGGAAGATAGTACCGATCAATGCCGGGCGCTGTCATAAAGTGCGCAAAGCGATCTGCCACGTAGGCTTCGGTCAACGTTGCGGCGATCCAAGGGAGATAATCCGACTTTCGCGCAATAACGCCGACATTAGCTTTGTCGCCCTTATCCCCTGAACGGCCCCAGGCGAGTGTCTCAAGTGGCACTTCGACAAGAATCGATCGCGGGCTGTCATCAATGTCCGGAATACGTGTCTCACGGGCCGCGCTGACACCGACCGGCGCAGTGGGCGCAATAAACGTCGTTTCTACAGACGCGTCGATGAGCTTCAACTCGAGCGATGACTTGTCAACGAGCGTTGAAAACAGACGGATCACGGGTGAGGGCTTGGCGCGAGCGCCTGCAAAAAACGCCATACCCGCAGGCGCACCCAACGCCACACCTGATAACTCGCGCAGCAGCAGTGCCACAGCTCGTGCATCCTGGTGGCGACACGCCACCTTAAGGGCTACCTCACGACTTGATGTCGCCCTCGCATGGGCTCCCCAGAAACTCTCTTCACCGATTACATCAATGGCCACATCATCAAAGTCTTCAGCGCCCATTGCTTTAATCTTCGCTCGTGTGCGCACCAGAGCCTCTTCAGCGAAAATACGGGCCTTATCTGCAGCTCGCCGTCCAATGCACCAAAAGGTCGTCCCCGCACGCCAACCATCCGCCCAGGTCATACTCGCCTTGTAGCTTGAGGTGACGCCTCGACCGCGAGCACCGGACACATGAACTCGGTTCTCACCCACTTCCTCGAGGAGGATCTGAGTAAAATCGCAGACAACATCGGGCACAACATACGCCGCGGGGTCGCCAATTTCATAGAGAAGCTGCTCTGCCACCGTCCCTTTATTAACAATGCCGCCCGTGCCAGCAGGCTTGTAAAGATCGCAGGATCCGTCTTTTGATACCTCAGCAATCGGGTAGCCCACCTTATACAGCGAGTCCGCCACTTTTTCCCAGTCGGTAAAGTTTCCGCCGGTAACTTGCGGACCGCACTCGATGAGGTGTCCAACGGCAGAGCCCGCAGCAAGCTTGTCGAGCTCATCGACAGACCAGCCGAATTCGTAAATGCACGCACCAAGCGTCACGGCACTGTCGACACAACGTCCCGTGACCACAATGTCGGCTCCCGAGGCGAGCGCCGCCGCAACCGGAAAACCACCAATGTACGCATTAGCGCTCGCTATTTTGTCTACGGGAGGGAATGCTTCATCCGAGAACATCTCGGTAACACCAGAGGACTTAAGCTGACCGAGGTGCGGCATGAGATCGTCACCCGTGACCACCACTACTTTCAGATTCAATCCGGCGGCGGCAATGGTCTCTCGCAGTGCTTCACCACACGCCTCAGGATTCACTCCGCCGGCGTTGCTGATCAGCTTTACACCCGATTCCGCAATGCACTGTAAATTCGGCTTCACAATGGCCGAAATAAAGTCCGTCGCATAACCCAAGTTCGGATCGGAAGCGCGGGCACGCGCCAAAATCGACATGGTAATTTCGGCCAAATAATCAAAAACAATGTAATCAAGGTCTCCTTCAGCGAAGAACTGCGACATTGCCATGTCGGTCTCCCCCCAGAAACCGGTTGCACCGCCAATCTTGATGGTCTTGTCAGCCACTGTGATGTTCCCCTATCATTCTCATGATTACTGCTCATTAATAATGAGCCTGACTCATGTGACTATAAGCGCTTGCCGTTTAGCCCACAAGTCATTGCGCAGAAACGTCTTTTTGAGACAAAACAGCCGAACTGGATTGACTATGAGTACGACACAACGGCAACGATTAGAAGTGCGCGAAGAGACCTTGCTCGTCGCCGCAACCGCTGTATTTGCTGAGTCTGGCGTGGACGGCGCTCGTATGGCTGAGATTGCGCGGCGTGCCGATATTGCCGAGGGCACAATCTATCTTTACCACAAGAACAAACAGGAGCTGTTAGAAGCGGTTGTTGATCGATTCTGGAGGGAACTGACGCGAGGCGCACTCGCCGCACTTTCACCCCACGGCACGGTGATGCAGCAACTCAAAGAGCTTGCTGACTACCACCTGCACTCACTCATTGACGACTTCAAGATTGTCGAGATCACCTCGCGAGCAAGGGAGCGACAGGGTGAGACCGGGCGCCAGTTACCGCAAATTCGAGAGTACGTCCGCGTCTTTGACGCCATACTCGAGCGAGGTATTGGGCTTCAGCAATTCGATGCATCAATCCCTGTTTGGCAAATGCGCGACGTCTTCTATGGAACCCTTGAGCACTCCGCACGGACTCTAGTGCTACGCAACCAAGCATTTGACGCCTCAGTCATCGACAACTTACTGCTGTTGTTTGAACGCTTCCGACAGACCACACCCGAAGTAGCGGGACAAACCAAAACTGAGACGTCCATCATGGATGCACTCGCCCGGATCGAAAGTCATCTGACAAAAAAGAGCGGCTAACCGAACTGTTGACGAAGCGCGTCAATAAAGCGCCCTAATTCCTCTCGCGGCAAATGGTTTATGCCCGCCGCCGCCGCGCGACCACCCCCAGTTTCGAATTGACGACAGACGTCGTCCGCACCCGTTCTGTTATTTAACGGCGCTCTCACACTCACTAAATAGCCGCCATCGACATCGGTCAGTACCGCATGTGCCTTATTGGGCGATTGGTTGGCTAAATCATTACCCAAGACCCCGCTAACGCGTCTCGACCACGAGGCATCAGGCAGGGACACCACCGCTAAATCGTCGTCATCGACCGCCCTGGGTGCCGACTGTGCGGCGTGCATATCGAGACGATAAGCGTCGCCCAGAGTCTCAAATAAATCACGATCGTCGCTGAGCAGTGCGGTCGGCGACTTGTGCTGCTGCATCCGCCGGTAAAGTGCGGCCGGTTCGATATGCAAATCAGCCGCACTGGCACCATAGGCGTTATAGTTAACAATGACACCGAGCTGTCGCAGCGCCTCGCGATCCACCGAATGGCTCATCTTTCCAATAATGGTGTCAGCGGTGGTGTCTAAGTTATCACCAAAGCACCCCACAACTGCCCACTCTGCAAACTCACCTCGTAAGCGCCCATTGATAAGCGCACTTGTACACACCTCAGGTGAGGCGCTCATAAGAACGGTTAGCCGCTCGTGCTCAGGCACATTGCCCGCAAAGTGATGGTCGCAAAAAAACACGTCTGCACCGGCCTCAATCAACCTAATGCAATCGTCTCGGTTCTTGTCGAATGAAATATCCAAGGCGGTGACCCGGAGGCCCTCACCGCTGGGGACGCGCTGAAGCAGCTCGATGTCGCGTTTGACCCCTGTGATCAGCGTAGCATCTGGCTTGGGGTCGGCGCGACGGAGTTGAATCAGGGCGCAAATACCGTCTGCGTCACCATTAAAAACATCGTAATCCATTGTCAACGCTGCCTCCATTTTGCGGGGCGCATGCTACCAGATCAGCAGGAAAAGGGGCGAAAAAAACGCCCCAACTCAATTTTACTCAAGCACAATTCGTTGCTCATTTTTTTCAAGCAATACGGTTCCGATTCCCCTCACGTCTGACAACGCCTCGACACTCTTAAAGGCGCCGTAGCGCTCCCGGAACTCAACAATTCGTTTCGCCAGCTGTGGTCCAACACCAACCAGTTGCGATGCCAGCGTATCAACGTCTGCCCGATTGATATTAACCGTCTCCGCGCCGTGGACCGGCAAAACTGCAAAGTACGCCAGCGTGAGTGTGGCGACTAGCGTGAGCCAAAATGATGATCTTTTTTCTGTGTAAACCATGTGAACGTCTCCTCTGTCACTGAGCCCATGTGGCTCTGAAATGACACTAGAGCGCCACACCATGGACCGACAGATCAATCGCCGAAACGGTTCATAGGTGGTCGGTTTTGCTTACTCAATCCGACTAAGAATGCCCTCAACAACGCGGGCAGGATCTGCGGCACCCGTGATCGAGCGCCCCATAACCAGGTATGACGAGCCTCCCTCCATAGCATCCCAGGGCGTGACCACGCGGCGTTGATCACCCGCCGCGTCCTCAGGCAGGCGAATACCCGGCGTCACCAAGGCGAAGTCATCTCCGCAACTGGCACGTAACAGTGGTGCCTCCTGCGCGGAACAGACAACACCTGCAAGTCCACAGGAGTGAGCCAAAGACGCCAAGCGCGCGACACGTTGATTCGGAGGCTCATCAATACCCAGCTCCAAAAGATCGGTCGCGTCCATACTGGTCAGGACAGTCACCGCGATCAATTGCGTGGCTTGACTACTTCGTGCGACCGCGTCAGCGGCGGCCTCCATCATGCGACGCCCACCCGAGGCGTGCACATTCACCATCCAGACACCCAACGCTGCGGCCGCTGATACAGCGCCGGCAACCGTGTTTGGAATGTCATGAAACTTAAGGTCTAAGAAAACCTCAAAACCCAGCGCATGCAACTCGCCTAAAATACGCGGGCCTTCACTGGTAAAAAGTTGCTTTCCGACTTTAAGGCGCACCTTGCGCGGGTCCAGTGCGCGCGCGCACGTCAAAGCCTGCTCCAATGACGAAAAATCAAGGGCGACAATTAGCGGGCTTTGCATAGGGATCTTCCTGGGTCCAAAAAAGTAGAGGGCGTATTATCGCACGGGGCGATAGAGCGTATCCCAACTTTTACAGCCGGGACATTGCCAATAAAAACTTGGTCCGTGAAAACCGCATACACCGCATAAATAAGCAGACTGACGCGAGGCAAGTGTATGGGCACTTGCCACCAATGAATCGTCAACGACGTTATCACCCATAAGATCAAGTGCTCTCGCTAATAACAAGGAGCTAGGCTTGCTCTCCAAACCCTGCTTGATCACATCTAGGGCGCGAGCCTCTTGGCCACCCGCAATGTACGCATCAGCCAGTATGACTCGAATCTGCGGATCCTCTCGACGCTTCAGCAGCCGCTCGACTAACGCCGTAAAACCATTATACCGGTCAAGCACCGTGCTGAGAGTGACAAGTTCATTAACGACTTCGGGGAAACGCTCGGGCAACAACTCTGCCGCAGTAACTAATCGATCATACGCACGCGCCGGCTGCCCTTCTTGCTGGTCTAAGCGCGCCAAAATAATTTGTGGCCAAACCGCGTCCTCACTCCACTTCAATGCTTCTTGGGCAAGCGCTCGTGAACCCTGCGGATCGTTTTTTAGCTCATGGTCTTCCGCATCTTCACAACAATAGTGACTGAGCTTTTCTCTGATCTTTCCTGCCTTGAGCTTTGCAGCCGGCTCAGGTTGGGACACTGTTTGTGTCAACTGCGATTCGGCAAGAAGACGCGCTTGCGACCAGTCGCGACTGGCTTCGCACACGTCGATTAACAACGCCTTCGCATCGGCCTCGTGGTCTACTGACAGCTCAATCAAGTCTTTCAGTAATTGCTCGGCTCGATCTAACAGCCCTGCGGCTATAAAGTCTTTGGCAAGCTCAAGGTGCGCTTGATTTTTTTGAACGTCAGGCAGCCGAGTGCGAGACAGTAAGGATTGGTGGATTTTTATCGCGTTGTCCACTTCGCCACGCTTCCTCAGGAGGCTGCCAAACGTAATATGCGTTTCAAACGTTTCGGCATTAACAGCCAGCGCTTCGCTGAAGGCTTTTAAAGCGGACTCTTGCTCACCGTCCAGCAGAAAATTGAGTCCCAGGTAATATTGCGACGGCGGGGTCTGCTCGTCCGCGGCGTCGCGACTTGAAGCGCCACGCCCCAAAACCCAACCGGCTGCCACGGCCAAAAACAGTAACCCAAGCAGGAGTGTGCTGGGCTCAGCCATCGACTGATGCCTGCTCAATACGCCGCTTCAGTTTTGTATTTTCACGCTTGAGTACGGCTAACGAGGCGCGCTGCCGCAGCAGCAACATTGAACTCATCAGTTGACCCAGCAGCACACCGATCACAAGAAAACCCAGTAACCAAACGGCCACTGATTGCTTAGGTAAGCTGATAGTTCCTAAGGTCAAGGGTACCGCCTCTGTATTTTGAGTGGCAAATACCGCACCGAGAAAAATAGACAGGGAGAGCATTGCGAATATGAGGGCGGCACGTAGCCATCGGAGCATTAAAATACCGCCTTGATTGAACGATTCACACGTTCCCTCAGGTCTTTACCCGGCTTGAAGTGAGGCACGTATTTGCCCTCAAGTTCGACTGCATCGCCTGTTTTGGGGTTTCTGCCTTGCCGCGCCTCTCTGTAGTGCAGCGAGAAACTGCCGAACCCTCGAATCTCGATACGTTCACCTGACGTGAGTGATTCCGCCATATGATCGATCATCAACTTCACCGCCAACTCGACGTCCTTCGTTGTCAGTTGATTTTGTTGTGACGCCATGAGTTCTATGAGTTCGCTACGTGTCATGCATCTCTACCTCTGACTCCATTGTCGCTTTACACTTGCATCGACGCAAGTACCTAATTTGCATGCAATTTATGATCGGTGTCGGTAAGGAATAGACAGTTCTCCTCTGACCAGAAGTGTCTTTAGAGCATGAAGGTCAAGCGGCTTCGTGAAAACACGCCTGAAGCCGGCTTTTCGGACGCTTGGGCGGCATTGCTAGCGGTGCCCTTAGTGCAGGCACAGATCCTGAGCTCGGTCGTATAAAAAAAGTAAAAAAAAGCCGGCAGTGCCGGCTTCTTGAGTATCACACAAAGAGATAACGCGTTACTGATCGCTCATCTGAGCTTTAATAAGGTCACCAATAGTGCCCGGTGATGCTGCGTTATCCTGCTGCTTGAGCGACTGAACCGCTTCCTTCTCATCGTCCATGTCTTTGGCTTTGATCGACAGACCGATAGAGCGAGTCTTGCGGTCGATTGCAATGATCTTCGCTTCAACCTTTTCACCCACAGACAAGACTGAGCGCGCATCTTCAATACGCTCGCGACTCAAATCAGCAACCTTAATGTAACCATCAACTTCCTCGTTGAGTTTGATAACAGCACCTTTGGCATCAACTTCAGTCACTTCACCATTAACGATGCTGCCTTTGTCAGACTCTCCCAAGTAAATCGTGAACGAATCCTCTTCAAGCTGCTTGATGCCGAGTGAAATACGCTCGCGCTCAGGATCGATGCTCAAAATAACGGTCTCGATCTCATCGCCTTTCTTGTAGTTACGAACCGCTTCTTCACCGGTCTCGTTCCAGCTGATGTCGCTGAGGTGCACCAGGCCGTCAATATTTCCGGCCAAACCAATGAAGATACCGAAATCAGTAATCGACTTGATCGAACCTGAAATCTTATCGCCCGTCGCATGCTCGCCCGCGAAGGCATCCCATGGATTTTGCTGACACTGCTTAATACCCAGTGAAATACGACGACGCTCTTGATCAATATCGAGCACCATTACTTCCACTTCGTCACCGAGTTGAACGATCTTAGAAGGGTGTACGTTCTTGTTGGTCCAGTCCATTTCAGACACGTGAACCAGTCCTTCGACGCCCTCTTCAATCTCAGCAAAACAACCGTAGTCCGTGAGGTTTGTAATGCGCGCGTTCACGCGGCTGCCCTCGGGATAACGATTGGTAATTTCTACCCACGGATCCTCGCCCAGCTGCTTAAGACCCAGCGATACGCGGTTGCGTTCGCGATCAAACTTAAGCACCTTCACATCGAGCTCTTGTCCCACTTCAACCACTTCGCTTGGGTGCTTGATTCGCTTCCATGCCATATCAGTGATGTGCAGCAGTCCATCGACGCCACCCAGATCAACAAACGCACCGTAGTCAGTAAGGTTCTTGACCACACCCTTCACGCTCTGACCTTCTTGTAGGTTTTGGAGCAACTCATCGCGCTCGGCGCTATTCGCGGCCTCCATGACAGCACGACGCGATACCACAACATTGTTGCGCTTCTGGTCAAGCTTAATCACCTTAAATTCGAGCTCTTTGCCCTCCAGATGCGCCGTTTCGCGAATCGGACGCACATCGATCAATGAACCGGGTAGGAACGCGCGGATGGAATCGACATCGACGGTGAAACCGCCCTTGACCTTCCCATTAATAACACCAGTCACAACTTCTTGTGCCACGTGCGCGGCTTCAAGTGTCTTCCACGCTTCAGCACGCTTCGCTTTTTCACGCGACAGCTTAGTTTCACCAAACCCATCCTCAACGGTTTCCAAGGCCACCTGAACTTCGTCGCCGATGGTCAGCGTGCACTCGCCACTGGCGTTGAGGAACTGATCGCGAGGAATAACACCCTCAGATTTGAGACCCGCGTGAACAGTGACCCACTCGTTATCAATGTCGATAACGACACCCGTCACAATTGAGCCGGGTTCCATGTCAACGGTCTTGAGACTTTCTTCGAATAACTCGGCGAATGATTCGCTCATTGAATATACCTGTATTATCGCTGCAAACTTCGCAGCACCAGCCGTCCTACCCAGCCGGGTCGATTTATAAAACACTGCACGAGGGGTCAGGCCTTTAATCGTCGCAGTGCACAATTCCTTTTTTGGCCACCAAAGACATCACTCGGTCAAACACAGCGTCTGCCGTCATGTCTGTACTGTCGACAACGACGGCATCCTGCGCTGGCACAAGTGGCGATACTGACCGTGTTCGGTCGCGGGTATCGCGCGCTTCTATCGCCTCCAAAAGGCGCGGCAGACTAACATCCTCATCTTGGAGCTGCAACTGACTTTGTCGTCTTTGCGCGCGCGCGAGTGCGGAGGCCTCTAAGAATATTTTCAGCTGCGCGGCAGGGAAAACGACGGTACCCATGTCTCGACCATCAGCCACAAGACCTGGGGCCACTGCTAATTCGCGTTGACGCGACAATAATGCGTCTCTGACAGACGGCAGGGCTGCGACCGCCGAGGCGCCTTCTGCGCCGAGGACCGATCGCACTTCGTCGGTCACATCTGAGCCTAAATAGAGCACCCTCACACCTAAGTTTGAAGCGATAAACTCAACATTGAGTGAGCGCGCGACGGCCGCCACAGCGGGCTCATCGTCCCAAGCCACGCCTTGTTGCGACGCCGCAAAACCCACCACTCGATAGAGTGCACCACTGTCCAAGAGCTTGAACCCGAGCGCCTCCGAGAGGCGCTGCGACAACGTTCCTTTACCCGAGCCACTTGGACCATCAACGCAGATCACCGGAATCATAAGCCGTCAGCTCTCAACCGACACTTTTAGACCAACACTTGCAGCCAACTCGGCAAAGCCTGGAAATGAGGTGGCAACGTGGTCGCAGTCATTAATATCAATAGTGCCGGAGGCTCGGAGTGCCGCAACGGCAAACGACATGGCAATTCGGTGGTCGTTATACGTATCGACCTCACCGCCCTTGAGTGATCCGCCCACAATAACAATGCCATCATCAAGCACCTCATTTTCAATGCCTAACCGCGACAAGCCGTCGGCCATTGACGCAATCCGATCACTTTCTTTAACGCGCAGCTCTTCAGCACCACACAGCACCGTTCGACCCGTTGCGCAGGCGGCGGCAACGAACAAAACAGGAAATTCGTCGATAGCCAGTGGGACGAGATCTTCTGGAATCTCTATCCCCACCAAGGCTGAGGACCTTACCCGAAGGTCCGCCACCGGCTCTCCCCCCACCTCTCGCTCATTAAGCACCTCAATGTCGGCACCCATGAGGGTTAAAATAGTGATGACACCCGATCGAGTGGGGTTCATACCCACGTGCTCTAGCGTGAGGTCAGAGCCCGGTGCGATAGAGGCGGCAACAAGGAAAAACGCAGCAGACGAGATGTCCGCGGGAATATCGAATGTCGCAGCCGTAAGACGTCCCCCGCCCTGTACGCTGATCACGTCATTTTCACGTTCAACTTCATAACCGAAACCGCGCAACATTCGCTCTGTGTGATCACGGGTTGGTGCAGGCTCCGTCACCGAGGTCCGACCTTCAGCAAACAAGCCCGCCAGCAGGACGCAGGACTTCACTTGCGCACTGGCCACGGGCATCTCGTAGTGAATACCGTTGAGCGTCTGCCCACCTTTTATTACAAGCGGAGGCCGTCCCTCTTGACTGCCAATTACAGCGCCCATGAGTTTCAGCGGGTCAGTCACGCGCCCCATTGGTCGCTTCTGCAGGGAAATGTCACCGGTCATTGTTGAGTCAAAACGCTGGGCGGCGAGCAAACCGCTGAGCAAACGGATACTCGTACCTGAATTACCCATATCAAGGACATTGTCGGGTTTTTGCAGCCCCTGCATTCCCACGCCGTCAATCTCAATACGACCGTTTTGGGGACCGCGCACCGTCACACCCATGTCTTTAAATGCCTGCACCGTACACAGCGCGTCATGCCCCTCTAAAAAGCCAGTGGCAATAGTCGTGCCCTCTGCCAGCGCACCCAGCATCACCGTTCGGTGGGACATGGACTTGTCACCCGGCACTCGAATAGCGCCGTGTAGCGAGCCTCCAGACTCGACTTTAAACTTCATGATTCTCCTCGGGAGCCGTCTCAGAAATAGGATTTAAAATACCGTCGTGGTCGCGTCGATGCGCACGACAAATCGAGAAATAGTCTTCGAGCGCCTGCTCGTCTTTTAGGTCGACCAGCTCACGGAGCATCGTCATCTCAGCCTCAAACTGATCAATTGCCGCCAGCAGCGCTTGTCGGTTCGTCACCGCTATATCAGTCCACATTCGAGGATCTGACCCTGCAATACGCGTCATATCACGGAGTGCGCCACCACCATGAATCATCGGGTCGGAAGCATCTCGCTCAAGCGCCCGGGTCAAAGCGTAAGCGACAACATGGGGCATGTGCGAACTGGCCGCCAATGCCGCGTCGTGTTGCTGTACCTCCATCGCTCGGATGTACGCCCCGGTTAACGCCCACATCGCCTCGATCTGCGCCACGGCGGCGGCTGCGGTATGAGGCAGTGGTGTGAGGATAACTTCCCGGCCGGTGAATAAACCTGAATCTGAATGTTCAACACCGCTGTGCTCAGAGCCGGCTATGGGGTGTCCGGGTACGAAATATGGGTAATCGTGAGACACAGAATCAACCACATAACCTTTGATGCTGGCCAAGTCCGTAATAATGGGCTGATGCGTCGCCAACGCAAGCTTGCCAATAATTTCGCGCAGAATTGAAGCGGTCGCTGCAGGCGGTGCACCCACAACAATGACGTCTGCCTGCTCAATCACCTCGTCAAGTGCTAGGGAGTAATCATCCACAACCCCCAACGCTCTGCCGCGCTTCAAACTCGCCTCACGTGGCCCCCAGGCAATCAGCTTACCGCGCCAGTTACTGCCACGCAGTGCGCGCGCCAGAGACCCAGATATAAGGCCTAGTCCAATGAAGGCAACCGTTCTCGCTTGAAATTGCGTCATCAGATCGGTGCTTTTGGGTAAGAGCCCAGTGGCTTGAGTAAGATGGAGTTTTCTTCAAGCGCCGACATCACTTCTCGCACTACAGCGTCCGAGTAATGCCCCTCGAACTCGATAAAGAACATGTAGGTCCACTTTTCCGTCTTAGAGGGCCTCGAATCGATTCGCGTGAGGCTAATGCCGCGCTCCTCAAACGGTCGAAGCAAATTTAAAAGTGCGCCAGGCCGGTTGCGGCTGGCAATCAGAATTGACGACTTATCTGCACCACTTGCAGGGACCATCTCTCTGCCAACGACGAAAAAACGCGTGGTGTTGTGGGCAATGTCCTGAATCGCTTCAGCCAGTTTGGCCAAACCATAACTCTCAACCGCCAAATCTCCAGCGATTGCAGCAATACCCGGCTCACTCTGCGCGCGCTGAGCCGCTTCACCGTTACTGCGGCACACGTCTCTGGGAATTCCCGGTAAATTTGAATCGAGCCAATCTCTGCATTGGCCCAAGGCCTGCTCGTGCCCGCAGACGGCTCGAATATCTGACATATTTTGACCGGCAGACGCAATTAAATGGTGAACAACGGGAAGCTCAACCTCACCGATAATCTGCAAGGATGATTCGAGAAAGCAATCGAGCGTTTGACCGACCATTCCCTCTGTTGAGTTCTCTACCGGAACCACGGCCATATCGCAGGCCCGATCCTCCGCTCGTCGAAAAACGTCGCGAATAGTGGGCTGCGGCTCGAGAATGGCCGATTGCCCAAAGTGCTTGAGTGCCGCGGCTTGTGAATAGGTGCCTACGGGCCCCAGGAACCCCACAGTCAGCGGACGCTCCAAAGCCAGGCAACTCGACATGATTTCACGAAAAATCCGCGCCGCCTGATCGGCCGGCAGTGGTCCCGGATTACGCGCTTGAATGGCCCTCAGAATCTGAGCCTCACGCTCTGGACGATAAAAAAGCGCATCACCGTCTTGGCTCGCCGCCAACTTAATCTGTGCCACACGACGCGCGCACTCCGCTCTCGCGTTGATCAACTCGAGTAATTGCTGATCTATTGAATCGATATCCGTTCGAATCTCGGCTAACTGATCATCCGTCGCCATAGCAACTGGTCTCTATCTGTGCTCATTTTCGAAACGATGCATGAAATCGCACAATGCATCAACGGAGGATTGTTCTACAGCGTTGTAAATACTGGCGCGCATTCCGCCCACAGACCGATGCCCTTTCAAATTCATCAGCCCCTCCGCCTCTGCCTGCTTTAGAAACTGCTTATCCAGCGTGTCGTCCGCAAGCGTAAAGGGTACGTTCATTAACGACCGATACCGAAGGTCTACGGGGTTACTGTAAAAGTCGCTGGCATCAATAGTGCCGTAAAGCGTCTGAGCCTTTCGCTGATTCGCTTGGTGCATAGCGGTGAGACCGCCACGCGCTTCGATCCATTCAAAGACGAGTCCCGACAGATAAATTCCGAATGTGGGCGGTGTGTTGTACATGGAGTCAGTGTCCGCCGCGACTTTCCAGTGGAGCATGGCGGGAATGTCAGATCGCGCCCGATCCAAAAGGTCTCGACGCACAATTACGATACACAGTCCCGCCGGACCAATATTTTTTTGGGCACCGGCATAAATTACGCCAAACCGGTCAACATCTATAGGTCGTGACAAAATAGTTGACGACATGTCAGCCACCAAAGGCGAGGCGCTTTGGGGAACAAAATCGAACTCAAGCCCGCCGATTGTC